>Ga0163151_10000077_pt1 | contig 160210 bp, 155 predicted proteins | sample OliLakLV19MP5IB2_FD_145596 | JGI IMG/M metagenome (GOLD analysis project Ga0163151, IMG submission 145596) | Freshwater microbial mat bacterial communities from Lake Vanda, McMurdo Dry Valleys, Antarctica - Oligotrophic Lake LV.19.MP5.IB-2 | ecosystem: Environmental > Aquatic > Freshwater >...
TATGCATTAATTGTAACTCTAGCCATGATAGAGATATAAATTCTGCAAAAAATATTCTCCGTTTCGGGCATGAAACGCTTAACTTAAAAGGAATCCCCCGGCTTTAGCCGTGGGGAGGATGTCAAGGGAGAAGATTCCCATATATAGGAGCTTCTATGACCCCACTTGCACGAGTTCAAACCCGCTACACCGTCATTGCTGGCGATGTGATTCCTTTTCCCGCCAAGAAAAACGATGTGTCGTTTGATTGAAGAGCAACCGCATCATGCCCCAAAAAGAACTTGAAGACATGTTGAAGGAAGTCCATAGGGTGAGCAAAATCTTGCAAGCTATCCCGGACGGCGATGATGGTGACGTAATAGACAACATCATAGCTTACGAAGATGCCATCATGCAGCGAGTTCAACGTAGCTTAGACAGTTTGCGTAGGAATAGACTTAAGGTGGCGAAGTAATACGTCCAGCTCGCCAAAAAGAGAGGGGGTCCGAAGACCCCCATCACTTACTTAGCAGCAGCCTGCATGATTTCTGCACAACGTAGCATCCGACGCTTTTTTCTTTCGAGCCTTCTGTCTAACGAGACGAGTGGGAACGAGAAGCAACGACGGCGATCAATCAGCTCACCTGTTTCAGTAAACAGCTCAATCACGACTTTTCTTAAACGAAGAACATCGACATTTCTGTGGATCTTGAATTTCATATTGGCACCCCCGACGATATAATCTTGGGGGCGTATAAGGCGTTTTAGCCCATCCACATACCATCGTCTACAGGGCAGCCTTTGCGGTTTGGGTCAGCCGTACACTCAGCTTGCGATGGCAACCAGGCACAAAGGACGCCGAAACCGATAATCATAATCGTCCATGCAACTACGGCGTAAAGTTTTTCCCTTTCGATGCGGAAGTTGAAGTATCTCTTGGGCTCTTTGCGTTTGCCGTCTAGATCAATGACGATGATGTGCTCGTTGGGACCAGCTTTTCGACCGAGTATAAGCTCTTCGATGTCTATGTAGTCCTTGTGGGGGATAGGAGGCAACACGGGATCAATCGCCTTCGGCACGTCGTTTACGGCGAGCTTGGGGGCTTCCTGAGGTAAGACGCCGAGGTGCTCCTGTAAGGAGTTGTAAATCTGCATTTGATCTTTCAACGAGAACATGCGGATCTCGGAGCAGACGTAAGAGACGGGATCTCTGACATCTTGGTACTTCTTCTTGACGGCTCTTGTCCTGAAATCAATTACTTCACAGCTCATGATCTCTCTCCCAATTTCAAAGATAAGAAGGTTGCTTGCTACGAATGCGAGCAGCCCTAAAAAACTCTTCTCCGAAAACGTCAACGTCGGCTGGGGCGAGATCAACTTGCATCCCATTCAAGATCTCTTTGAATAGGTTTACGCCGATCCATTCCGACGCCGTGTGCCCTGTTTCAATCAGAGCCCGGAAGCCTGTCGTTTCGGCGGGCATGATGTTTTGTCCTATGATGTAACAGTCGGCGTTGGTCTCGAAAGCTTGTTCGTTTACTAATCCACCTAAACCGCTACAGATGACCACAGTACGGATGATATTGGACTCGCCTATCCCTAAGAATTTCTGCCCTTCGACTTTGCCCGAAAAAGCACCGACCTTTTCAATCAGTTTGTCGAACTCGATGGGCTCGATTTCGCCGTGCCAACCTAGTGTGCCGTCGAAATGTTTGTACGGGTTCTTGAGACCGAGATGATCCCGCCACATGTCGTTAAGACCGCCTTCGCAGCAATCTAGAGCCGTATGAAAGACAAGCTGCGGTATGCCTTTACCTGCGATGAAAGGGTGGTGGCTGATTAGAAGGTCGTATCCACCCGCCTTGAAAAGGTTGAGGACACCTTGCGTTGGCGTAACGCAGTAGAGTGCCTTCGAGATGGTCTTGTTGCCGTCTTCGATGTTGTACTCGCCGTAGGGCTCATTTTGAGTCCAAGCAATTTCTTTTGGAATGCGTTCTTTGCAAACCCTGATCGCATCTGACATCTTCATACGGCTACCTCTTGACGGAGTTTTGCAAAGGCATTGTTGATACGGGCAGCAAGAGCAGTCGAGCCGCCACGATCAGGGTGAGCTTTAAACATTGCTTTTTTCCAAGCTGCTTTCAAACTTGGGTAATCCTTAGGCATCGAATCTAGACCTAAGCACTGAAGGTCAGGATTAACTACTTTAGCTTTCGCTTCGGCTCGTGCTGCATAGTTACGGAAAGCATTTTCAATTTCAGCTTGACGTAACGCTTCACTCGCAAGTTCCGCCTCGTAGTTGGCAGCAACTTGACGGTTTAGCTGACGCTGAGCACGAGCACCAAGAAGGCGCAAAACCTTGATTGATGTGATGCCTAAAAGAAGTAGAAAGATGATGCCCATGTTGTAACCTCCCAAACTTGCTACCTCTATATGATCGGCAGAAGTGGCGGAAACTTTAGGGGCTTTCTAACAACTGGTTGATTCGAAAGGCTTTTTTCTTTTGCTTCAAAACGGTCTAGTATTTTGCTGGTGATTTGACTACGCTGGTTCCCAAACACCACCAGTAGGAGCATATATGGGCACGACGCTGCAACTCACCGCATACAATGGACTTTCACGAGAAGAGCATGATTTAACGACTTTGGACCTTGAAATGGACGGCGACGAGCTGCGTCTGATCTTCCCGGACGGTCGCAGCTTGCCGCTAGCGGACGAAGGCTTTGCTAGCCTTTGTAAGCTGTTGACGGTACCGCTTGGGTTTGCCAAAAAGTTGCGGGACAACCACCGTGGAAACGTGTTGGCTTATTTGCAGAAGCAGCTAGGTCGTGTCAATTTGACAGAGCCAGCGTCGATATTCATCAAAGACGGAGAGGGTGCCCATGTGCTTTCCGTCGTAGAAGCTAAGATGCATTTGTCTGACCGTGCAGCTTACCAAAGCCTCGACAAAGAGATCAGGGAAAAAGCCAAAGGCGAACTTTACGCCGTCTATGAGCGTGAATACACCGTGCAGTATTTCTTCGTGACGAAAGAGGAAGAGGTTCCCGCCGACCCTGAGAAGTCTACTTGGAAGTTTGGGCACCTCTTTTCTTATTCGCTTATCGGTCTTGAGCCTTTTTCTTTCCGTCAAGCAGCCATCAGGGTTGCCGATGCTAGCTTGAGCATCTTGCCTTTCAAGCCTGTGACGTTGGAAAACGGTCGCACCTTCCTTGGTGAAATGCAGAGCCAGGTTGAAAACTTCAACACCGAAGGGTGGACCGACCTCTGCTATATCGTTGAGAGGCTTGTCAACGTCAACGCTTCTCTGCAAGAGGTCAAAGACGCCAGAGTCAAGCTTCGTGGTCTTAAGGTGGACGCCGATGACAACGAAACGCTTGAACGTATCGAGAAGCACTTCGGTTGGAAAGAGATCGTGAAGGCGTATGAGATCAAGACGCTTTCCCCGAAGCCTTCCAAAAAGTGGTATATGTCGGCGCAGTCGCCGTACTCGCTTTTCTACGTCCACAACAAACTCGTAGCGGAAGCAACGCACGCAGTCGATGCGGACCCAAAAGTCGAAAACAAGATCCATACGAATGCTTCTAGGCTTATGAAGAAGACGCCAGACCTCTCCGAAAAAGCTCCGCCGAAAGTTTACTAAGTTTCAAGAGAGACGGGGAGAGGCTTGAACTACCCGTCTTTCTGAGATTACCTTGAAGACTTTTCCAGTGTTAGGGGGTTTTCTAGGTATGTCCGAGCCAAACTTCAAGCTCGATTCCTTACTGACGCTTTTTTTAAGCGGCATTACTTACCCACCTAAAAACTTCGTAGAAAATTTACTGAAAGACTCGACCTCAGCTCAGCTCATTGCTCCAGCTAGGGAAGCCTTTGGCTATTTCCAAAAGAGCAAGCATAAAGAGTTTTGGTGTGAGGTGGTCTATCTTTTAGAGGGGGGTGTATCATCGAAAGTGGGAACGGATCAGTGATTAACTTGTTTCCAGCAATGGAAAGGAAGGAATCAGAAAAACGACGAGTCGAGTTATTTGAGCAGACGAATAAAGAGTTTTTTCAGGGTATTTCAGATCTCGTAGTGAAGTTCCAAGCGAAGTTCGAGGAGCAAGAAGCCGAAGCGGGAGAACTTTTAGGGGAAGGCTTTCAAGACTTCGCCATCGCTAGCATCCTCACCTTCTTTTCAGGCTACTACCTCAACCGTCTCTACGGCAAAGACCTTCAATACCCCATGGCGATAACAATTAAAGAGCGGGAGCTAGAACAGCTCGCCGTCGTCCTTCTGCAAAGAATGCTTCATATTACCAAAAACTTGAAGGACGTGAAGTTGAACGAGGAAATGGCTAACTCGGCTCTTTTCAAGAGAATCATGAAAGAGCGAAAAGAGAAAATCAAAAACATGGAGGAAGAACCTAAAGAAGAATGACGACTGGTCACTTCTTAAAGCGGTGGATACCCATATAGAGGTTGTTACCCTTCAAGCCTTTATCCTTGTTCATGAGGTAAAGAATGGTCGCAAACAAATGTTTGCAGACATACGGGCGTAGCTTGGGGTTAGTAACTTTGGGTATGCGTCTGTTACTATTGTTTATCTCGCTGCTCTTGTGTAGAGTTAATACAACTTCCAGGTAGTACGTAAAATACGGGCAGCTACAGTGACACCAAATTTGGCTGTCAGGTACGAATTTGAACTCTTTCGGGTTCGACTTGGTGCCGTAGTTTCTAACTTGAAGTGTGTAGCGATCCCCTGTGCTGTCGGGATTATTCAGGCTCGTGTTGGTAATGACTCTGCGGTAGTTGCCTTTCTGTTTCTCTTCACTACCAGTGTCATCGAGGGTAATGATGCGAGGCTGCCTAGCTCTATCACCGACTTTTTTCGGTGTCAAAGCTAAAAGTTGTTTCAAAAGCATCATACGATAATCACCTCACTTAAAGACTAAATCTTGGGAGAAATATGCGTAAAAGAAAAGTATCCAACCTCAAACAGTTCGACGCTTACATTGAGGGTGACGGCGAACTCCGCAAGATCATCTTTTCGGAGGCTCCCGCCTCGCAGCAAGTGATCTTCGAGTTGTTTTCTCAGCTCGATCATACCTACTACAGTCTGTTCCTAACGCTAGCCGCTGTACCGTCTTCTACCTTTTGGGACATTCTCCTGTCTCAGCTCTCAGCTATCTCAAGCGGCTCTGCCCGTAATAGAAACTTCTGCGAAGACTACGAACTCCTCAAACCGGTCAAAGAGGACCGTACTTGCCACTCGTCGCTCAGAGGTAAGGCTTTAGACTTAGTAGGCGCAAGCCACGCACTCTGGTTTGATTTAGCGGACCCCTTCTACAGCGAGAAGCCGAACACCGTAGGCTTGTGGACGGCGCTATCCTTCCTCAACCCGAGCCGCATGGTGTGGGAGTGGTGGTTTGAAAGCCGAGCACGGGAAGCCAAAAAGATCATTCAAGATATTCGCAAAGATCCGGCAACCACTGAAGACCGGCTGATTGCTTGGGGAAATACCATAGGTCTCCTTAACTCCAAGAAGCACGCCTTTACCCTCGCCAAAGAATTTACCATAGCCTTCGACCTTGCCACCGACATCAAACACAAAATTGCCAAACCCTATCTACGGCTTGTCTACACCATTACTAAGTCCATCGCCGCTTACAATCAGCCAGGTCAATTCTTTGACACGTTCAACATTGCTTGTGCGGGACTTATGCGTTCCATAGCTAAGTATGCACCTTCTATGGCTATGGCTTTTTCAAACTTTGCAGATCGGGAGATACGCTATGAAATTTATTACCAGTTAGGTAACTACAACTTGGTAGCTCTCCCCCATAAGAGTTGGCAGCGTTACCGTGAGTTTGAAACGCTGCGTAAGCAATACTTCTCCGAGAACGGCAAAGAACCCTCCTTAGAAGACTTGATTAAGACCCACTCACTTCCCCGTGAGGAGGTCTACGAGATCTACCGGCAGGTTGCCATGCAGAACCCTCACAGTCTTGACCAAAAGGTCTTCAACGAGGACCGAGCTTCCAACAATCAGGCTACCTTAAAAGACCGCATTGAAGATCCCCGCACCCTAGAAAACAGACGCCTGTTAGAGAACCAAGAAGTTCTTTTGCTCGCTCTTTTGCGCTTGTCGCAGCAGTCACGTAAGATCTTTATTGCCGCTCAAAACCTTTGCGATTTGGTGCAAGATTTGCCTCCCCAAAAGGACGAACTTGAAGCATTTTTCTTCGGAAAAAACATCCAGCAAAGAGCTTGCACCTGATGACCAGCAAGGCTCACCAGTCTTTCTTTGGTGAGCCCCTTCCCTTTTAGGAAAACTTCGTTTACTCTGGTTATCACACTGAAGAGATTTAGTGTTGCCGTCGTCCACGGCTGAGTATTGAGTAACAGAGAAACCAGAGTAAAAAGGAGTAACAAGAGTATGGCTAGGTCCCTCGATGATGTCACCGCCTACACAGGCAAATCCCGCAAATGGTCAGACGGTCTCAAACCCTACAAGTTTAAAGAAGGTTGGAACAAAGTTCGTTTATACGGCTTGGTCTACACCGACTATAGACACACTGTAAAAACGACAAGCTCGGCTTATTACGAGTTCTGTCATGGTTGGGACGAAGCTAACGAGCGTTGGTTCGCTGACCGTGAAGACAAGTGCGAATGCTGTCGGATGAAAGTCCAAGGCTCTATTCGTTACTTTATGAACGTCTTCGATCTCGATGTTTGGGAAAACCAACCACGAAATCCTCCACCCGATTGGTCGCCAATTTTCTTGGCGGAATTTAGCCCGTCGCTCATGACCACAATCTTAAATTTCAAACCGCTCAATGGTGGATTCTCGGTTGCTCACGAAAAGAACGGTGCGGTTATCGGAGTCAAGTACGATAAATCGGCAGCTCCAGCACAGATGTACACATCGACGTTGAGCGAAAAGAATTGGATGTTCACAGAAGAGATGGCGGCACTTACCGTTGTCCAAGAACTTCCTGATGGTCGTCGCGTTGTCAACAAAGGTAACGGCAAGATTCCAGGTGCTTTCGAGTACCACCGTGGCGTTGGAGATCGTGCTAACATGGTTAGCGGTCTTACCCGTTACGGTTACTACGGTAACACCGAAGGTCAATCAAATGGTGGAACAGCTCATGCTGCGTCACCTGAAGTCCACAGCAAGGCTACGGCTGCTATGCAGCAGCTTCAAGCTCTTGACGTTGACGGTCCCGACGACAAACCTGCCCCTCGTGTTTCCAACGTGAAACAATTGGCTCAGCTACACGCCCAAGAGGACGCACCTGCCCCAAAGGCTAGTGCTCCCGTGAGAGCTGCACCGCCGCCCCAACCGGTTGCGGAGGACATCGAGGAGACTGAAATCCCTTTTGAAAAACCCCTACAGCGGACTGTTGCCGCTGTAGGGGGTCAAGCGGGAAGGGCTCCTCAAGGCTGCCCTACTGATTACGGGCAGTTCGCTAGGGCTCAAATGTGCTTCACACGTTGCAGTGTGCGGAAAGCATGTGAGTCGGCAAGCGGTTCTTCCACAATGCAGAAAGCGGTCGGAGCAGATTTCGACGATGATAGTCTATAGTCAAAAACCGGAAGAACAATATTACGAGGCAGCGGCGGGGAAACCCGCTGCTGTCCTCCTTCTTGGCGAACTCAATGAGCAGTGGACTACCCACGTTCTTGAGTTTCTCAAGAAGCATCAGGTTCCAGTCTTTTTCTTCCCGTGGTCCAAGATCCCTGAGCTGCGTGTGCAGCTCAATCTCACTCGTTATCCTGTTACACAACTTTGGGTAAACGACGAGCTTGCAAAGGAGATCTACGGCTTCCACGAAGAAGAGCTGGAGTCCTTCGTCAAACAATTCTTCAACAAAGCGAGGGTGCGTAATGGCAGCTAAAGACAAAGACAAAGCTAAAGAAACCGTGTCGGGGGAAGAAGCGGATTTTGAACCCGGTAAGGTATACAATCAATTTGAAGCAATGAGCAAAATCGTCGCCCTTCAAAAGGTGATGGATAAAGCAGCTCAAGACCAAGGCATGTACTTCACGGCAATGAGCGGTGAAGTGATGCGGCGTGGTTCTATTTCCACAGGTTCACTTGCTCTTGACCTCGTTATGGGCGGTGGTCATCAGCCGGGACGTTTCACGTATTTCTACGGACCAACGGGTTCAGGTAAGAGTACCATTCTTTACCAAAGCATCTTGGACCCGTTAGACAGAAACCTGCCCGTCAACTTTCTCGACTACGAAGCTTCCACCGATCCCGAGTACCTAGAAAAGCTAGGCATTGACCTTGCTGTACTTGGTCAGCGGAACAAAAAAGGTGAGTGGATAGTTGAGCCCCGGCTGCGCTACACGCAGCCAAACACCGTAGAAGAAGGCTTCGGCTATCTCCGCAATCTTCTCATTGCGCTGCCTGACAAGATCATGATGATGGATGACGAAGAGCCTCGGTTCTTTGTGGTTGCAACTGACTATCAGTACCAGCTCACATGGCGTTCTATTAACGAAGGTCTTAAGAAGAAGAAGGTTTACGAAGTTGAAGACGGCTCTCCACAGCTTGTCGTAATGCTCGACTCCTTCAATGCCGCTACGCCGAAAGCAGCAGACGTTCGCTACGGCGAAGGTCAAGACGTAGGTCTTCTCGCAAAGGCGCTATCTCAAGGCTTGCAGCTTACGAAGTCTTTGCTTGGCAAAAAGATGGTGAACTTGATCGGCGTCAACGCCCTCAAAATCAATCCGATGGCGAGGATGCAGAACCCAGAAACAGAGCCGGGCGGTACGGCGATGCAGCTTTACCCGGACGTGAAGATCAAGGTCGTCACGAGCCGCTCGCAAAGCAGTGTGGTTGAAGAGGCACATCTTTCCGGCACAGGTATCGACCGCTACCTCACCGGTATGGCTACGGTCATCAAGAACAAGGGTGGTTCGGCTTTCCGTAAGATGCCTTACCGCATTTGGCATGACGAACTCGGAGAGCCTAAGGGCGGCTTCGATCCCGTCTTCGACACCTACACGTATCTTCAAGAGACTAGTCAGGTTGACACCGCTAAAGACGGCACCATCAAAATTCTCGTTCCAGGTTACGAGTCACCAGAGTATATGCCGATGATGTCCTTCAAGGAATTTATCCTTGCTGACTCGAAAGCTGCTCAGTTCCGCATTGCGCTCAGAGAGCAATTGAAGAGCGGCAAAGCGCTCGACATGTACTACGACACCATCAAAGGTCGCTCCGGTAAAAATAAGCCTAAAGCTTACAACAGCAAGGGTTTAGGTGTGACGGCGGGTAGCGATAGCGGTGATGACGGTGATGACTCTGGCGACGACAACACCATTGACCTTTGAGGATCTGCCGTGAACGTTCTTTGGGCATCATGTAACTCTACGTCATTAGATCCTATGCACGCACACATCATCGACCTGTCGATCTGTGTACAGAGAAAGCAAAAGATCGGTTCCATTAAAACGGTAAAGCTCCGTCCTGTTCTACTTAGCGATGATCTTCAGTCGCAGGGCTTAAGTGCTGAATCCATTTGTAAGGTCGTCAACGGTAAGTCCGGCGACCCTAGGAAACAGCTAACGATCTGCGAAGACGATGGAACGCCGCTTTTCTTGTACAGCAAAGAGACCGTTGAAAAGTTTCTACATTATGACCCCAAAGAACTTGTTTTCGGTGAGAGCCGTTTAGATCCCTTAGAGTTTCTAAACAAGCTCAGAGCTTTTCTAGGCAATGACAAATGGGTACTAGCTGGGTGGGGTATTGATTATCTCGCCCAGCTTCTTGAAGATTGGTCGAGCCGACTTCTTGATAAAGAGGCACATTCCCATTTCATGCGGACCATCCTCGGCTCGCCGACAATGGATCTGATTCAACCCGTGCGGCTTGCCCGCATGTTCGATCCTGCCTACGGCGACAGCTTTGCTCTGTCTGCTGTTGCACAAAGACTGGGTTTACAGGTAGACCAGAGTACAGAATCAAAGCTGAAAGCGATCCTTACAATCGCCAAGAAATTAGGTGGAGCTGAATATGTCGTCCCTAGCGCTGAAGTATCGTCCAAAATCGCTTGACGAAGTAATTGGACAAGAGCGAGCCGTCGCAGCTCTAAAAGGTTTTCTTAAAAAAGTAACTCACACGGCGAATCCTGGCGTTCACCCAAATGATATCAGTGATCGTTTGAACAGAGGCATCTTGCTTTGCGGTCCTACGGGAACGGGCAAGACTTCGCTCGCTCGTATCCTTGCCCACGCCGTCAACTGTGAAGCGTCAAATGCTGACGGCACGGTCTGTGGAGCTTGCTCATACTGCCGTGAGGTTGCGAAGGGCAACTACCCAGAGCTGCTAGAGCTGAACTTCTCTGACACCCGTGGTATCGACACCATTCGTCAACTCCAAGAGACGCTCTCCTACGAGCCGATGACCAACTACAAAGTCATCATTCTCGACGAGATGCACAACATGACGAAGGACGCCGCTAACGCCTTCTTGAAACCGTTAGAAGAACCACCTCCTGGTGTTCTTTTCATTTTGGCAACTACGGAACCTGCGAAGGTTCTACCGGCTATCATCAACCGCTGTTTGACGCTTAGGCTCGGCACAGTCGAAGACGATAAGCTTTTTGCTCACATGAAGAAAATCGCAGCCGCCGAAGAAGTTACGGTCCCTGACTACGCTTTGAAGTACGCCGTCATGTCAGCGAAGGGCTCGGTGCGTCATGCGATCTCGTCGCTTGAAGCCATTATCATGGCTCTCGCAAGCGACCCCACGCTTGATTTAAGCAGACACGACAACTTAAGCCGTCTTCTTTACACGTCTGAAGAAAGTGTGGCTTCTTTTTGCGAGTTTTTACTTGCAGGTGTTTACGCAGGTCGTTACGCAAAGTCTTTGGGTACGCTGAACATGCTTGCGAAACAACCTCAAATCAACTTGAAGAACTTCTTTAGCAACGCCTACAACTTCCACATGCAGGCTTTCCACTTCATTATTGATCCAAAGAAGGTAACTACTAACCTTTTTGATTCCTATTACGACGACTGGTATAAATCCATCGTCGATGCAACGAAGGCTACGCAGAACGGTCGTGGAGTTTTTCGCCTTACCGTAGAAGCCGCTGCCGAAGTCGTGCCATTGCTTGGTGAGCTTTGTGAGAAATTGAAAGCTTTTGATGCTGATTTTTACAAGCTTTGCACCAGCTATACAGTTAAGATGATTCAAATTGTTCAAACCTACGATCACCTTGCGTACACTCAAGCGAGCAGGTTTCATAAGGTCCACGCCACGCCGGAGGCTATGCAACAATGAGGTTAGAGTCGTTCACGTTTAAAGGTGACTTAATTTGGCAAGAGCAAACAACTGTGCCTCTTAACTTACCGGGCATTTCTCTTGTCTTAGGACGTAACCACGATGCGGGTGCGACTGACGAAGACAGCAATGGCTCGGGCAAAACGAGGCTGTTTCAAATCCTTTCAGCGTACATTTACAACACGTCTGATCGGGGTAACTTTAAGAAAATGATTCGTCCCGAATTTAGCGGGCGTCTTGACTTTACCAAAGGTGCAGAGCAGTGGGGCTTTGGCTACGAACTCAAAGACAACCTTTGGGACGTAGTACGTAACCAAGAAGTCTACGCCAAGTTCCACAAGCCGTCTGACTCACAAAAGCTCTTACAAGAGTTAGTTGGCTTTTCGCAGAAAGAGTGGGGCAATTTCGTCCACGTCAACCGGCACTCAATCTGTACGCTTCTAAGTGGTGCGTCGGCAGAGCGGCGTCGTTATTTAGAGAGCTTTTTTAACATTGACGACTTCTATGAAGAGAAACGCAAAGAATACGCCGCAATCAAAAAACATCTCGAAGAGCAGCTCAACATCTTAGAGCAGGAAAAGGCTCGTTTGGAGCAGGTAAACATTTCCTTACACGGCTTAGAGAGCACACCCTATCTGCAAACGCAGCTTACGTATATCGAAGAGTACGGGGCTTTCTTAAGCCAAAGACGAAGAACTCTGACGGCTGCCTGCAACAAGGCTCACAGCGGCGTTGAAGTATGGAATGCGTACTACAAAGCTTGCACAGAACTTGAAGAAAAGTTTGGTGCCGATCAAGCGGATGAAAAATCAAAGCTAACCAAAGCCAAAGCTTTAGTCGTCGATGCGCTTGGCACATCGAAGGCACGGCGTCAGCAGCAGATCAAAGTGCAGCGGAAAGTGGACCAAGAGCTTCCCCAAGTTGAAAACCACATCCTTGAGCCTTTAGAGCCTAGCGAACCCAAACCGCAACTAGAAACTATTACGGACCTAGAGAAGACACATTCATTGATGAAGCAGAAGGAGACCATGATTCTCCGTTACAAAAAGCTTCAAGCCGAAAAGCCTGCAATCCAAGGTGACTTCAAAGACCTAGAGCAAGCAAAAGAACAGCTTCTAAAAGAAAAAGCCGAGCTGATAAGTCATATCGAGCTTGTAAAAGACGGAACGGCTTGCGGTCGGTGCGGGCAGTCTTTGGAGTTTGTTCTAGCCGAGATGACCCCTGAAGACAAATCTGCCGAGCTTCAAGAGACCTTGACCAATCTTAACGACACCATAAAGTCGCTCAATGCTGACCTCAACGACATCCGCAGACGGGACCAACTAGTAGAACAGCTTAAAGAGCTTAGAGGTGAGATCGAAGCATTCGGCGTCTTCGGTAAGAAGATTGCGGATGTCGAAGAAGAGATTGCCAAGCATAAAAAAGCCAACCGGGACTGGATCAACTACGAGCGCGAACTTACCTCATTCGCTCAACGTAAGCAGAAAAAAGAGATCCTTTTGGCGGAGCTTGCCGCCTTAGAATACCCGCAAATTCTACAAGAAACCTTGGTGCAAGATATTCAAAAGGCTGATGCCGAACTGGTACAGCTTGAGCAAAACCTTAAGCTCTTCGAAGAACACGACAAGCTTCTTGAAGAAGCTACCACGCTTCAGCCTAAAGATACGCTCGTTGCGGAGCACGCAGCTCTCTACGACGAGTTCTTATCTACCGAAGCGGGCATGACTAAGTTGTCGGAGCTGAAGGGTCAGTTTCAAAATGAACTTACCCAAGTAAGCCAACTTTTGAAATCTAAGTCTTTAATTGAAGACAAGCTTAAAAATTACGAAGAGCAAAAAAGCGAATACAAAGTAATAGACGCCTTAGCTAAGTTTTTCAGTCCCGCTGGTTTTAAGCTCTTTGAGCTTCGCCGTAGGTGCGAATATCTCATTGAAAAAGTGAACTTTTGGAGCCCGGTCTTTTGCCGTGAGCAGTATGAGTGGTCGATGCCTGACGACTTAGACGACTTGGACTTCCTCGTGCAGCCGGTAAAGAACCGTAAAACAGTGCCTTATTCAGCTTCGCTACTATCTGCTGGTGAAGAGAACAGAGCCGAGAGGGTGCTCCTCTTTGCACAGTTAGATATGGCTCCTGCTAATAAGGCACTAGATCTGTTAATACTCGATGAAATTGAAGGTAACCTTGATCCTGCTGGTCGTAGAACTTTCACAGAGGTTGTAATTCCTAAACTGAAAGAGACATTTCCAAACAAGTCTGTTATTATCATTTCGCACGAGGAATCACTTAAAAAGTCTCCAGACATAGACCATCTCTGGCTTGTGGAAAAGAAAAACCGCAGCTCTAGTTTGAAGGTCATTACCAATGTAAATAGAAAGGTTGTAGCGTGACAGAAATCTACGGCATAGCATTTCAATCTCCCTTTCTTTTGTGGACGCTTGTTCCGTCCCGTAAGTATTTCCCTATTCTGCTAATCAACAGCTCGCACAGCCAAATCAAAGAGGATGTGGTTACGCAGACGAAGCAACATGAAGGCATGAAAAAGATGCCGGTTATTCTTGCTACGTCGCTGCCCATCATGCAGAGTTTCATTAAACAGTTTCCGAAAATGGACTGTAAGACGCTCCTCTTTGAGGTGCCAAGCTTCATGAATCCGTTTTTCGACGAGTCCATTAAGTGGCTTGACTGTGACCACCAAGCCGGTGGGGCTTGGCAAACGGCGAAGATCAAGCCTGAGGATTTCTCGCAGCTCTTAGACGAACTCAAGCCAATCACCAAGTCAGGCAAAGAGTTTCTGTTGCGCTCTTTGCGGCACAAAGCACCTGACCGGTCCAATGAGATCGAATCATTTGTACAGAACGTACCGAAGTCTTACAAAGACCTCCTTGCCGACCTTGATCCTGAGTCGAACAAAAGCCCTATCAAATTGGCGAAAGAAGCACGTAAGACCAAGGATTCTCTCAAAGGTCTCATGTTGACTTGTCTAGACTCCGTGACGGATGCAGTAACAAAGAAGACGCTTGTCGAGCTTGTCTTCAACTACATCGGCGCGCAGGTTGCGAAGAGGGAATTTTTGACGATACTTTCCGACGCTACGTCTGAAGAGTTCATCAAAAAGGAAATGCTCACCGTAAGGAAATGGGTGGACAGTAAGAGCGGAATGCTTTTGCGTGATGCGTTTTTCGACTTCTACGTAAACAAAGAGCGACGGGCATGGCGCTCAATTGCCGAGACTTATAAGAAAACTTCCGAAGAAGATATTTTACTTCTGGTGTCTTTCTTCAATCAGAAGACTTTACGTTTGAATGAAGATCGAGTAGCTTCTTACCAAGCCTTACCGGTTGATAAGACAGCACCAGTTGCACCGAATCACCCGGAACTGCTTAGCGTAGAAGAAATTTTCACTTTTTGAGTCGAAACGGAGACCGTCATGATCGAGAATCTTCTGGAGTGGGTCGAGTCTACAATCAAACGTTTGGTTGACTTGCCTGATGAAGTCCAAGTCACGTCGATCCAAGGTGCCGCCTCTTGGATGATTGAAGTGCGTGTGGCACAAACCGACATCGGAAAAGTCATTGGACGTAAAGGCGCTACCGCCGATTCTCTTCGGCATCTACTCGTAGCGGTTGCAGGTAAAGATAAATTGAAAGTCATGTTGCAGCTTATCGAGCCGGATCGTAAAGCTGCTGCTTGAAGAAAGCAGTGACCGTGGGGCAGATCGACCATCTAGTAAGCGTTGTCGCAGTGCAGCTTAAGAACATCTCTCGCAAAGACTATAAAAAGTTCTTGCGGGAGTTGAATCAGGCTATGACACGCACGGTCCTTTTGCGGGAACTTGTTGATGCAGGCGTTGTCGTCGAAGCCTTATTAGAAGGGCAAAGCATTAAGCTCCAATCTGGAGCTACATCCCTCCTCTTTGAGAGGTTGGATTATCAAAAAGGCACGGTAATCTACCGCGATCCTCTCTCGCCAGAGCCGTCTAAAGCCAAGCCTTCTTTTTTCTCAAAGCTCCCCACACAAGAAAATAACTGCGGAGAATTAAAGGCTAAGGTTGCGGAAACACGACCAAAACCGCCTGCTGAAATCGACATTCATGCGGCTCTTGACAAGTATGGCAAAGTGTGAGAAACGGCGCACGCCGCAGAGATTAAGTTGGCATTTTCGTGTCAGAGGTGTTAAGTGAATTGGCTGAAGACTCAAAGTAATCAAAAACTAGCTAGACAGCAAAAGAATAACGATCTGATCCGACGCATGAGAGGCGGAGAAGACTTGAGGGTTATGACCCCCGAGCAAACTTTTTACCCTCCACGTCCGACCATCAAAAAAGATGTCCAGCTCATGCTGAGACTCTACGGCAAGACTGATGTTCTACCGGATAAAATCAAAGACTGATGGTGATCGTTATAATACTGATCTAGATATTCCTATATCTGTGATGGTTGGTCATATTGCTATAGCCCTCCTATTTCTCCCTCTCGATAAACTCTACCGCATTGTTAAAGCAATATCCTATAAAATTTTCGAGTGATTGTTGAACCTAAGTAGTGATGTGAGGATTATTATGGTTAAGAAGTTGGTACCTGATACCGGGACAGAGAAAATACTTCTCCGGGAACGTGGTGGCTCGCACGGCATCCACTTTGCTACTCTTCTAACTGAAGATGCGGAGAGGCTAAAAGGCTTCGAATGGTTTTACGATGCCGCCGACAAGCAAGCTTATCGTGTAATTGAAAAAGAGAATGGTAAGAAGCGGTCTTTTCTACACAGAGAAGCTGGTGGGTATGTTTTCGGTGACGGTAATGTCATCGGAGTTAAAGACGAAAATTGGTTAAACTGTATTCGTTCCAATATTGAGTTACTCCACAAAAGACCACCTATCGGAAATCGCAACGGACGGCGTAATTTCCCAAGCGAACCCAAGAACTTTATTAATTTTGTGTCTAAGAATTTCAAGAACTCCCAAATCCACAATTTTTTAGAACTCGCCGAGATCAAAGCCTACAGCAAGAAAGAGATCGTCTTTCATGTGGAGATCGACGACGACAAGCCTGTAAGCGGTGTGCAGTCGGTTATTCAACGGTTTATGGTTGATAACTTTGGCTTCAAGGGTCGTGTGGCAGTTATCCGCAAGCCCATCGAACTGCTTGAGACTAAGCCAGCCGACAAGCCCGTTCCTGTAGCAGCGAGCCCTGTCCAAGCTGTCCCTAGCCTTGCTGTCGTGCCCACGCTGAAAGCCGAGCCTATGCCAGCCGTAGTAGACAACGGTTCGATTGCACCTGCCGCCATAATGGCACGCATCCACGAGCTGTCTAGATCGGGAACGGTCGAGTTCTTGAGCTTCGGTGTCCGTGAGGGTAAAAAGCTCCACAAGTTCAACTATACGTGCGAAGAAACACCGCAAGAAGCCGTGCAGTAACCCACAGCAAACCAATCAATTTAAGAGCCTCCTAGCTGGTAAAGCAGGAGGCTCTTAGCTTACCAGCATTTCTCACGCCTCCCCCTTGCCCACGCTAGCAAACTCATGTAGCTTCGTTCCCAGATCTAGCAAAAAACATAATGGTGGTGACGTATGGACAACCTTATCGTTGTTCACACCGCCGATTTGCATCTGGGAAAAAACCGCAAGTTCGATGACTATCTCGAACAGCAATCCTACATGCTTACGGCGATGGTGGACCAAGTTGCGGGCGTGTTGAAAGATAATCCGAGTTCCGAAGTTTTCTTCGTTGTAGCCGGTGACATCTTCGACCGAAACCAAGATACGAGACGGGTAGAGTTCGTACTTTTTCTGACGCATTTTGTAGCACCTGTACAAAAGCTTTTAGATGCCTACCCTCAGCTCACTGTCTTTATGATCGACGGAAATCACGACCGTCAGCCGGACCCCGTTCAGCCGTCCGTGCTTTCTCCGCTCCTAGGCTTGCTAGATCCTCGGATACGGCTCTCCGTCGTCAAACCGACCTTCTACGAGGACAAAAGCTTCTTAGCCGTCCCCTACGGTGGCTACAGTGCTAAAGAGCTTACGGCGCTTTTCAAACAGTACAAGCCGACCTTTGTCGCCGCACACGAATGCCTTTCTCGGATGCAAACCGACACAGGTTGGTCGCCTCCACGAGATCAAGATCATTACATTGAAATCAACGACGTTATGAGCGAAGCCTCGTTCGTTCAAGGCGTATTCTTGGGTGACATCCATCGCTGTCAATATCTCGACGATAACGAGCTGGTTTGGTACAGCGGCACCCCCATAACCCTAGATCATGGTCATCGTCCGCCTAAAGGACTTTTGCACCATCCTTATGAAAAAAAGAACGGCATCTGGTCAAAGATCAAAGAGCATACCCAGCTTAAGCCTCTTTCAGATCCAAGGTTGAAAACGCATGTAAAAGTAGGTCAAGTTACCAAAACTGAGGACATCCCTTGGGATACTATCAAACGGGAAGGCGTCTACGTTGACCTCGTTCTCAGCCCGGAAGTTCATCGAGCGATCATTGAAGAAGTACCAGACTTTTTTTCCAAACCTGAGGTAAGCTGGTCATTCGAGCGAAAGATCACCGCTGAAATAACCGAAGAGAGTTCCTTCCACGAAGAAAAGCTCGACGATAAATATTACAGCAAAGCGATTCAGGAGTGGGCGGAACTCAACCTGACGCATCTTTCGGAAGTCCTCAAAGATGAATTTACACGCAGAGCCGAGACCCTTTTTGTAGGACGCTGTTGATGTCAGACAAGCCTTGCATATTACGAGAACGGCTCTTCGTTCCTGAAGAGTACGTTACGCAAGACCAGCTCGACGAGTTCACTTATTCGTTTGAAACAGACGAACGTGACTACGACGAGTTCGGTAAGCAGCAAGGCGTCACCAAAGGGTACATGACCGTCCGTAACTTCAAAAAGATCCGAGCTAAAGACGGGACGGTCTACTACGGCTTTGCCCGAGGAAACCTAGAAAAGCTTTCCAACCTTTTCGGTGACTACCCGTGGGAAGACCGCACCGCCGCTCCGAAGATGGCGGCTAAGCTTGAAGTGTTACCGTCTTTGGTTCTCGATACCTTCGCTACTGCCGGTCGTGGACAACAAGAAGTCGTAGATCAGTGGCTCAAGATACAAAACGGCATCATCAAAGCCGCTCCCCGTTTCGGTAAAACAATTTGCTCTGTCTTTATGATTTGCAAGATGGGTTTGAAAACTTTGGTGGTAACTCACCAAGAGGATCTCCTTAAGCAGTTCATCAAAGAGTTTGAACAGTTTTCCAATTTACTCAAGATACGCTCCCCCTCTATGAAAAGGCGTGATGCCACAGGTCACATCGTCGGCATGTTTTCCGACTTCGACAACCCTGAAGTCTTAGATGTGTGCTTTGTGTGTTGGCAAACCTTCGCATCGAAGTACGGACCTGAGCGTCTTAAAGCTTACCGAGATAGCTTCGGCGTGCTTGTCTGTGACGAAGTGCATCGTCAAGGAGGTCTCAAGTACGCCTCCACAATGAACGAAAACAATGCTCGCCACCGTCTCGGCTTGACGGGAACTCTAGAGCGTGTGGACGGTAAAGAGCGAATCATTACTGACATCATGGGACCTGTCGTTGCCAAAGGCGAAGTCGTCTTAGTTGATTGTGCCGTTACGGCGATCCACACTGGTTGTGAAGTTAAGTATAAACATAACGAACCGCTACCATATCTCTACAAACGTCTCTACCGTGACCCGCAGCGACTAGACATCGTTTTGAAATATCTAAGAGAAGATGTGAAAGACGGCTTCTTTATCTGCGTCGGATTTCACCGCTGTAGTAAGCAGCAGCTCGACCACTTCACGGAGCTTCTACAAGGTGAAGGCATCAACTGTCTAGCTTTCCATGGCATCACGAAAGATAGAGACGGGACACTAGAAAAGTTCCGCAGCGGTGAAGTGCAAGTCGCCGTTTGTAACGTCGGTATGCTCACTGGAATTAACATACCGAGGTGGAACTGTTTTTACAGAATGTTCCCGTCAGCAAATATCGTTCTCTTTAAGGAGAATGGAAAGCTAGAGCTTAGCGGCAACGATAAGCAAGAGTTTGATCGTATTAGAACTCGTTTCACCTACGAAAATGGTGCGACGAAACGCTACGGGTTAATCCGTGATTTTGTAGACGCAAACAAATTCTGCCAGGGTTGTTATCAAAAACGACTCAAGTCCTACAAACATCAAAAATTTATCATCGAAAATATTTACGAAGAGATGTCTAAAACCATTAAGGAAGGGATGAGAGAATGAGCGCCAAAGTAGTAGTCTATTCAATTTCCGCAGCACCCGTTAGTTACATTGGAGAGGTCGTAGCCCTCGACCACGCAAGCGGCATTTTGCAGCTTACGAGGTGCCTTGTACTTGTTACGGCTCCAAGACAGCGGGGAGCACAGCCGGAAGCCGACGACCGCATTTCAATTAGTGCCGTTCCCTTCGCATCCCGTGAGAGCACTATCACGCTTCGGATGTCAGATGTAGCGGGACTTCTGACCGAAAATCCAGACGAAGACCTCGTTAAGCAATATGAAAGCCAAGTGGTCTCCCTTTACTCCAAGCTAAGCCTTGTCGGCATTTGAAGGGTGAGCGGTGAAGCAGTTTCATAGGCTGACGCAATCTCCGGTGATTGACGACGAGAGAGCCAAGTTCGATCCTGTCATGGCACAGGCAGAGCTTTACGGCTGTCCGACGAAGTATCTCTATTTGACTGCGCCGGAACATTGCGGTCTAGCCAACTATGCGATGCACCCGTTTAAAGATTTACAGCTTAAGCATCTCAATAACAAAGTTGAGACGCTTCTTGCTAAAGATCAATTTGCAAAGATACCAGATCTTTTAACCGGTCTTTTTGAAAGCCGGGGCGACTTGATCGTCATAAACTCATACCCTGACGTAAGTGAGGGCATGTACCTGCTTTGGCATCTTGTCTGTGAGGCATCAGCATTGCGGCTGAAAGGCAAACAAACCTCTGGGTTTTCGTTCAACTACGTCGGACTCATGCAGAGTTGGGACGAGACCTATCAAACGGCTCGTAAGCATGTCTTAGCGTATGGTCCTGTGGTGGACGAAGTTGAAAAAAGGGGCGTAGTTGCTGCTGTCGAGTTTTTCGTGCGTTTCTCTGACTTCACGAGAGTCTTGGTGGCGTCCTCGAAAGACTTAAGCGAGCTTCTCCTAAAGCTTCGTATCGCTCCTAGTTCAGTCAGCTATTACCTGAATTTGTCTCGCCGAGATGAGGCATCTAAGAAACCACGGCGCAAGAAAAGTGTGGAGTTATAATGGCAGCGGTTCTTTGGGATATTGACCTTGAGATGAAAGCGTTAAAAACTATTTTAACGCCTGAGAGTCCGTTCGCCCCCAAGGTGTACGCCTCCATGAAGCCTGAGTTCTTCCACCACAGAGCTTGTAAAGCTCTCTATGGGAGGCTCCAAGAGCTTTTAGAAACCGGGTTGTCGAGCTTCCCTACTTGGCAAATGCTTGTCACGGACACCGCTTTAAGTGGTGAAGTGCAAGAGTCCCTTAAGACGGCGTTTGCTGAGTTGCCGTTAGTAGGTAGCGACGGTGACTTGCAATATTTGTCGAACGCTCTCCATCAGCTTGCAAGTAAGAGAGCCGTCTATCAAACACTGCACGACACCCAAGAAACCATCATGGATTCGAGTAAGACGGCAGAAGATGCCGTAAGCCGTATCGGTGATGCACTTACGAGAGTCGATGCACAAGACGACTCCTTACATGAAGTGGGTCTAGGCTCTGACTACAATGAGAATGCCGAAAGGGTATTCTACGACATCCTTTCGCAGGAGCAAGAAGCCTTTCAGTTTGTTAAGACCGGCTACCCTACCTTCGACATGCGAAGCGGTGGTCACCAAAGAGGCAACCTCGTCGTCATCGGTGCCAACAGCGGTGGTGGCAAGTCTTTATTCGCTCTGAACTTGATGGCACGCCAGTACCTTCTCGGTTACAACGTCGTCATGGCGTCCTATGAGATGAACTACCACGAAATCATGGTACGTCTTTTAGCGATCCTCTCTGAAGTTGATATGCAGCGCCTACAAATGAAGCAGCTCACCGTCGAAGAAGTGCGGCGTGTGGAGTGTGCATGGCGAGAGTTCAACATCTTCGGTAAAAAGAATGGCAACACGTTCCATTTGCTATGCCCATCCAACGAGACAACCGTCTCTGCGATAGGTTTAAAATACCGTTCAAAGAACCCCACCTGCATCATTTTTGACTATATTAACCTGCTAACTAGTCATAGCGACCTCGCCGACAGTCAGTGGCAGATGCTTGGTGAAATTGCAAAAGAGTCTAAAAATTTAGCTAAGCAGATGAATGCCGTCGTCTACTTGTTAGCTCAGGTCGATGAGAACGTGCAGCTACGTTACGCTAAAGCTATCAAAGACCACGCAAATTGGGTAATGGGTTGGTCACGAGATGAACAAAGCATTATCGACGGCTATGTCACTGTAAAACAGATGAAAGCTCGTAACGCACCAGTCTACGATTTCAATTTGCTAACACGCTTCGACATTGGTACTTTCCTAGATGTCGGCGAGATGACGAAAGACAAACGCTACACTGACTCCGAATACAATGACATTCAAGAGCTTGCTCGCCAGTATGGTGCCATCTTCGACATCAGCAAGCTCTTGATTGCAAAGAAGTCGCCGTTGATTATTGCTCCGACACCGGAGATCATCAAGTTGGCTGCTCCAAAGCTGTCATTGGTTCTTGAGGGCGTCGTAAGAGCCGACGAAGGACGCTCCTACTTCAATGACGATACGAATAGCGATCTTATGTGAGGTGCTACGTGGCTGCTGTGTTGAAGGTAAAAGGTGCTGAGCTAAAAAAAGCCGTAAGTCTAACCGCTGCGTTTGCCGCTATCGTACCAGATAGTCCCGAGCAAAAGGTCGTCGAGATCAAGCACGAAGGCGGTGTCACTACGTTGAGCTTCTGGCATGGATCTGCGAAGATCGTAACCGAGCTAGAGACTCTTGAAGGCACTTCTACAACCAAGTTCTTAGACCTCGAAACTCTGTCCTCGATGAAGTTCTCGGTCGAAACCTCGTTTGCCTTCGATGAGAAAAACGTCTTGGTGAAAACCGGCGAGTTGAAGGTGACGTTGCCCTACATGAAAATTGATGATCTTGTGGACATCAGTAAAGAAGTGGCGACAACTTTGACACTTAAGACCAAAAGCTTTGTGAAGGCACTTCAATGCCATGCCTACGGCTCGCACCACAATAATGAAGAAGCGCAACGTCGTCCTGTGCGTATCTACCTCGAAGGCACGACGCTTTTGCTTCAGTCCTACGACAAGCAGGTGTCCGCCTTCAGTCGGCTAGGGACCGATTTTCTGTTACCGCCAGATCCGGTAGATTTTCAACTCCTTCCAAAGCCGCTGCTGACCGTATTAGATTCCTCCGACGCTGATGTGTTTGCCATCGGTGCTTCTCCTCAGTCGTGGAAGGTCATTGTTGGAAAGACCACGGTCTACTTTCCCAATCTCCTCCGTGCAAGCAAAGGTGACTTTACGGATCTTTTAGGCAGCGTAAGGGTGAAACCCTGCTACATGTTGGTATTCGAGCCGGGTGCTCTAAATGAAGCACTGACCCAAATAGCACCCTTTTTAAAGCTAAATAAAAACGAAGCTTCCAAGGTCAGCGTTCAGATCGTCGGGCAAAAGCAGATCCTAATTAAGACTAGTTCGGCGAAGGTGCAAAACGTAGAAAGTGAGATACCAGAAAGTAAAGTGCAGCTCGTCATGTCGAGAAGTCCTGCATCGCTCTCTGGTAAAGAGACCGTTGCATTTAATTACAAGTATTTAAAAGAGTTTCTTGATAACCTACAGACGAAGACCGAGAAGGTCTCGCTTCAATGGTGGGAATACATGAACCCTGACGTACCTTTGAAAGGGAAAGCTGTTTCAGTTTTCTCTGGCTCAGGACGGTACATAATGGCGAGGTTGCTGGCGTGATTTTAGATCCTTTGAACCCGTGCGAAGCTTGTCCCTACGTAGAAGGTAAAGAGATGGTGTGGACGCTTTCGCGTGAAGACAACACTTATTACTTTTGGGTACAACAAGTCTCCGCCGAAGTACAATTACATCCACTGATTTCCCCAGAGGAAGTCGAGATCGGCAGCGGGGTAAAGTTGTTCGTACATAAAGGCTTATCGAAAAACGAGCTTTTGTACAGGCTGAGTTTTAAAAAACTGCCTGAACGTTTTGTAGCCAAGCCAGGTCATAGTCCCCACGCCATCTTTTGGACCTTCGGCAAAGAGGGTGGACCATCTCTTAAAGTTACGCCGCTGTACCGTGACAAAAACATCTCCGTGCATTCGTGGGTAGATAAAAAGTCTTACTTAGCCGTAATCCGCACCGAGCACTTCAACCATAGTGATTTTTCTTTTTGGAGCCGCTGATATGAAAGTCGTAGGTATTCTCATGAATTTTGCTGACAAAGATCAGCGGGCTACATATCCAACGGGGTTGTTACTCTTTTTTAAAGAAACCAAACAGCTTCTTGCGACGAGCAAAAGCCCTCTCAGCAACACACTTAAGGATGCCTTTCAGTTTGGCATTCGGTTCACTGAGACCGACGAGTTGTTGAGAAGAACGGAGACCATTGCTAACGGCAAAGATCCTGCACGCCTCATCGAGAAGGCTGCGATCTATTACGGTCAATCTGGATACTTAATCACGTCCGACGAGTTGGACTTACCCCTTGCTGAAGATGTGTTCTTGACCGAGGGTTTGAAGTTTACAACGAAGGACGCCGCCTTCGAGACGCTCTCCTTGAAAGGACTCACCTGATGACGCAGACGATAGAAGAGGGTCTAAACCTTGCCGAGGTCGTCGCCGCAGATCCGACGATGAAGAAGAACTTCTTTACGAAGCTTGCGGACCCTCAGTGGGAAATCCCCGACTATGAGCCGGAGATCCGGGCTCTTGTGTCAACTCAGGTATCATTAATACCAACGATTTCTCACCTGATGACTATAAAATTTTAATACAAGCTTTGTCGTTGGTAGTAGCTTGTAAAGAAAGAGCCGCAGTTGTTACCCACCATTTAAAAGCTCTTAATTACCGTTGGAGTAAACTATTGCGCCAAGCGCAGCGGTACGTAGAACGTCGGTACTATACCGATCTCAATTCGCTCAAGGACTCCATTAGAAAGTCGGTCCTCTCATCGGCACTAGATCAGCTTGAAGAGGGGGTAGCGAAATTAAAATACCTTCTGGACCTCGCTGAGTCTGCACAAAGTCATCTAAGTGAGGTAAATTGGGCAGTAAAGAACTCTTGCGAAATGGTCACGAGCTATTTCAATGTCGTTCGCTCCGTTACTCCATCGACTCCTAAAGATTTGTAGAAGGCTATGCTAGTCGCATTAACTACGGATACCCATTATGGCTGGGATCACAACACTGACAAAATCCATCGCAAAAAGCTTATCGCTCTCAAAGCGGAGATGGAAAAGCGGAATTGCGGTATCTTACTCCATACTGGTGATTGGTCTTGTAATAAGCAGAAGAGTCTCTTTCGTACTTGGGCGATCTTCCGAGAAATCTTAGGTGACTCGGTGCGTATTTTGGGTGTTCGTGGCAACCATGACTTTTGGTTTGCCGACGACCACCGCCACCCTACTTTCAAAGACCGGACGTGGGACGCTTTGTTTCAGCGCCATGTCGATAACGCCGCACTGCATAAAGTTGAACTCCTCAGCAACAGCGGTCCCGTCGTCATCGGCGATACGTGGTTCGGGGGCTTCGACGGTTGGTACGAGATCAAAGACGCACCGTCCAACGATAGATATTGTATGCCGGACTTTGGACCGGACGGGCAAGATACCTTCGTCTTCATGCAAAGCCGTGCTCAGAAGCAGCTTCAAGCTGCCTTAGATCAAATGCCTGCGGACAAGTTCAAGGTGCTTCTGACCCACTTTCCGCTTATCGAAGGTAAGCTGTACAAGGGGGTAAACCTCAACGGTAATCCGAGGTGGTTTGACTTTTTAGTGAATCAAGTCGATGTCCTTTGTTGGGGGCACACGCACGAAGCTGTGGACTACGTTTGGCGTGGGGTTCGGTGCGTGAATGCGGGCTCTGGCTACAACGCTTTTCAATACTATTTTATGGAGGTGGGTGGATGCTCCGTGACGGCAGCTTAGTCGTACTTTTCTTTCTGATGTGGGCAATTATCAGCTACGTGCTTTACGGCACCTACAATGTTGTATTGATTGCAGACTTCGTTCGGGAGCAATGTACGGAGCTAGAAAAAAGAGAGGCAGCTCCGAAGAGCTGCCTCAATTTCAAGTAGTATTGAAGCTTATTGGAAGGTCGGGATTGCGATTGGAATCTCAAAGCACTCTGCAATTTTCAGCAAGGTAACTTTGCGTGTGGTGTCGTCACAACCCGGCGGTGGCGGTGGCGGTGGTGGGGGAGGATTTTCGCCGCCGCAAGTCGCTTCATCACCGTTGATGCCGCAGATTTTCACGCTGTACTTCGTTCCCATAGCCGTGAGGAAGCTTTTGCTTTCTTGAACGTCTAGGCGGGAGTTGTAGTTCGTGTCACGAATGTTGCCTTTGGAGTTGATAGATAGGATCGTGGGCTTGGTGTTGTCTTCGCCGACGAAGAGTGGACCACCGGAGTCGCCGAAGCAAAGAGCTGCTTGACCTCGACCGCCTGTAACCATGTCGAAGCCTGACGTACCTGTCATGCGTGCTTTACCGCCACGCAGCTTACCGTCGTTACCACCACCGCCACCGGCTTGTGTACAACCGTAGCCTGCGAGGAAATATTCGGTACCGTTCGTAGCTGTGCCGCCGACGATTGCGAAGACATCAACATCAGCCTTTGCCACTTCTTGGTCAAGGATGATTACGCTTACGTCGTGGTCAACACCTGGGTAAAGACTACTACGTTCGATCTTACCCGTGAACGACTTCGTGCCAATCTTGAACGAAGCTGCTGCGCCCGTTGCTCCGCAGTGCGCGGCTGTAAGTGCGACTTTAGGACCTACGACTGTCGCCGTACAACCGCTGCTACCAACAGTGATACGAACAACATACTTCCATTTTGCGAGATCTAGTTCTTGCCCGTTGATGAGTGTTGGAACAACATCACCTTCAGGACTTCTTACGCAGTCGAGAACAAGTGGATCGTCACCGCAGCGGGACTCCGCATTCGCTACAGGACGTGTGAAATTTCCTTTATCGGTTTGGGCGTCCGCCGAGTTGCGGCTACAACCACCCAAAAGAGCCGCAGCTCCCACCACTAGCAGTAAGTTCTTTAACATAACTTCTCCCATCGTTAATAAACGTTGAACGCTTCGCATCATGCTCGGCGTTATCTGAATCTTTCCAGTTCGATCTTTGTGTACTGCCTAGGATGCAGCGAAACATTTGGCAATTTAACTATTTCTACTTCGGACCTTCCGTACACGTATTGGTCAAAAAGGCTCTGTAAGCTGCTGCCATATAGCCTTTCAACAAACTCTTGAAACTGCTGAACGGTAATAGTTTGCCTTCTCTTTTCGATCCAGAGAATGGTCAGCACTTCCTTCATTCCGCCTGCATTTCTAAATAGATAGTCAAGATGAGAGATGAATTGCATACCAGAGCTATAGGCTGCATTCGTGGTAGCCCGCTTGTACGGCGAGAAGCCTCCTAGTAAGGCTTGGCTACCGGGCGTGCTTCTACGGGGATAGCTTTCGTCTCTCCAACTAGCAATGGCTTCGTCGATCCAACCAGAGTTGCCGTTGGCAGGCATAACGCCTCTAGCAAACCAACTGTGCGTCAGCTCATGCCCTAAAGCACCTGCTGAAGTCATCGTCGCGCCGCAATACTCCATACCGCCACCGCTTGGCGTAATGTAGACGGTCAAACTGTCGTGCCCAAAGATACCGAAGGTGGATTCTAGCTCTGTGAGAATACGCTTAGTGCTCGCCACTGCGGACGTTACAGCACTTGCGGACTCGGCGTAAACGACTACTGGATAGGTCGCTTCTAGACCGCCGTACAAAAAGCGTTGCTCCGAGAAGCGTCCCTCTTCAACGAGGTGAAAGTAAAAGCTAGAGGTTGTGAAGTAGGCAGGAAACTCGACTTTGGAATTGAATTGACCATTTGGGTAGATCACACCGTTGGTGTAAATCGTATGCGGTTTCGCTGTCCCCGAGACGGTCACAAATATGTTTTGTCTGTATTGATCGTATTCGAAGTTCGTCGGTGCATACTGTTCAAAGAATCCTCGATCCTCTAAGTCACCCATGAAGGCTCCGAAGCGGACGTAGTTCGAGCCGTAGGTCACGTTAGGCAATGCGTAGGTGACGATCAGCTTGTGGACGCCGGGAGCTGATTCCACGCTCACAGCACGCATGGTGGTGGCGTTGGAGGGTGCGGAGATCGACGTAAGGCTTACCGATGTCCCGTCGAGGGTGGCAGCACTTGCGTTAGGGATCAGGTCTAGAATTGCCCGACCTGCTTTAGGCTGAGAAAAAACCACTTCGGCTGTGGCTGAAGTGGTTCTTGTGGCTACGTCAAATTTCCAAGTAAGATCTACGGACTCAAAGTCTACGAAAATGGCTTCCGTGTTTCCCAAAGGAAAAGGCGCAGGAGCCTTCGTGAGGTCACCTGCGAGTAGGACGGACGCTAGAGCGATTTGACTTAGCATAAGGTTGTTTTTTTGGTTTTGACTAATTGTACAAGACTGCCAGCTAAAAGTGAAGACCAGTAAGCGAGGACCAAGAAAGCCCCCGCTAGGGCACCCGCTACTTGAAGTCCAAGCATATTAAACCGGGTCTGAGACGGGGAAGATCACCGGTACTGCGACTGTCTTCGACGTAAGTGCCTTAAGAAGACGCTGCACGACGCTGAACAGTTTCGTAAACAATGCTGCTGCTTCTGCTGCGTCGATGTCTTTCAACTCTGCCATAATTTGGTCACTGCCTTTGAAGGCTTCGACCGCTGCCATCAAAAGGGTCGTCGTGTACTGAATGTCGTCGAGGTCAATCTTGCCGTCAGCTTTGGCTTGCTCGTAGGTATCAGCAGCCGCTTCCACTAAAGCCAAGAGGTCCATGGTTTCTTTGATGCCGTAAGCACCAGTCTGTTGTAAATTATCAACCGCTTGTTTGATGTCGTCGATCATGGGGAATTTCCTCCAGCAGACCGGAGAAGAATCATTTCTTCTCAGGCTTGAGCTGTTGAATCTCAGCATTCACCTGCTGGGCGAACTTGGTGATTTCGCTCGCCATGACATTTTGGGCGTTCTCTAAGCCATTTAGACGTGAGTGCTCAAATAGAAGCACGGTACCGACGAAGGCACCGAACACAAAAATAACGATGATTGCAGCGGTAACTATGAGCTTGTCTTTGATGAACATGCCATCTCCTTGAGCCATATTAAAGTGTGTCCTTTTCAGGGGAGGTTTTGTTAATGAATTTAGCACTGGTCTTAAAACCAGTCTACAAAGACTTTAGGGTAAGCTTATGAATAGGGAGTTATACGGGGAGGGGAGGTTGCTAGCGGCGGACAAACGAAAAGAGAGCCCGGAGGAGGGGCTCTCTTGTTATGTAAGCTAACTACTACTTTTAGTGATACATAGTGCCTTCGAAGAAGTACATACCCATCACACCGGACGCTTCCGTCAAGATCATGTGGTAGAATATAGAAACATCGTACTGAAGGATGCCCACGTTTGAAGCGTTAAGAGTCCACGTTCTGACTACAGGTGTTCCGGCAGCGCAAGCTTCTGGGCTAGTGTACTGTTCCGCCGTAGTGTTGTTGATCTTCTTGAAGTATGGGAAGCTCGCACCAAGAGACGTACAGTTACCGTTGATAACTTGTGTTGCGACGGAGAACGAGTTACCCGAGCCTGTAGGACCGACTTCACCGTCTTCACCTTGTTCGCCTTGAGCGCCTGTCGCACCGGTTGCACCTGTCGCACCGGTTGCACCGTTACAGATCGCAAAGGATGTATAGTTAAGGTCCGCAGCTACGTTGTAAGTTTGGTTGGCGCTTACGTCGATCCAGCTCTCATAAAACTTACCACCGGTCGCACATTCACCGCCCGTAGCGTTGCGGACTGCGAACCAAGCACTTGAACCGTTGCTGCCGTTTGTGCCGTTGGTTCCATTGGTGCCGTTAGTACCGTTGGTTCCGTTAGTACCGTCCGAACCGTTTGTGCCGTTGGTTCCATTGGTGCCGTTAGTACCTGCGAGACCTTGATCGCCTTGGATACCTTGGATGCCTTGTTGACCTTGAGTACCTTGGGCACCAGTTGCTCCTGTGGCACCAGTTGCGCCGATGTTAGCGGCAGCTCCGTCGATACCTTGGATACCTTGGTCACCTTGATCGCCCTTGTCGCCTTTGGCACCCGCCTCACCTGCGGCACCATCATCGCCTTTAGAACCTTTAAGATCGAGAATGACGTAGGCTTCACCGTCGCAGTAGTGGAACTTGCCTTCGGATATGACATAAAGAACTCGACTTTTGAAAGCCGCCGAGCACTCAGGAAGAAGCGCTGCGTTGTCGATTGCTCCAAGGAACATCGCATCGGCAGGCAAAACGTCTTTGACGTTGTTGGATTTTTGAGTAGAGCCGTCTTCTTTTTCGGCTTGCGTTTTAGCGCCGTTGTTGTCAGCAACTTCTGCTGCCGGAGCCGAAGCTGATTCTGCACCGCAACCCGAAAGAACAGCGAAGAGACCGAGAGCCAAAACCGTGCTGTAGAGCTGATTGATCGTTTTCATGTTTCTAACCTCCTAGTATTTGTTAGTAGTGTCATGTTGCTTACATGAATTTAGATCGGACGAAGGCGCAAAAACTTTAGCAGCAATCTGACAACCTGTTGATATATAAGGCTTCTTTCTTATGCTGGTGGTGCTGGGGGGATCTTTAGACAGCAGCGAAACGGTCGATTTTAGTGTCTTTTTAGACCAGAGTGCCTACTCCTCCGATCCCCTAAAGGCAAAAAAAGGAGCCCTAGCCGCACCAACGGCTAGGGCTCCACTTCGATTATACTCGAAGCGTTAGGCTGCCTTACGATTCTTGCTGTAGGGGTTGTATATACGTTTGTTCCACCCTGCGACCTTGTACTTAGCGTATGATCGACCGCTGTTAATCCACGAGATCCTTGCAACTGAGACGCCGAACTTGTCGGCAAGCTTGACTAATGTAGGATTTCGGTTCTTACGGGCTACGATGGCATTCTTGATGCGTAAGACCGTAGCTTCTGATAGACGATTCGCTTTCGTCTTCTTTCGCACTGTTTTCTTCTTAGTTTTCCTAGCCAATTCGATTCTCCTAGTTATTTGATACCTTCAGGCACCGGAGCCACTAGCTCCTTTATCTTCTCCGTAACGACCTCTGGATCTCCAGCACGCTCGTTCCAAACGATCTCGCCCTTTTTGTTGTAGATGACAGTGCCGAACACACCGCCCCACTCAGGAAATTTTGACGAGAGGTAGCCGTCGAAGAAACGGCTTTCCCACTGTTCCGATAGCACAGGATCTAGCACAAGACCAACATTTTTTTCAACATTTTCAGTATGTAGCAAAGTTAGCAAGCGAGGGAACCTTTGACTGAAATCCTCATCTTCGGGGTAGCCATTTTCTACGTTTATAAACTGACACTTTGGCTTCTGACAGAGGTCGAAGGCTTGCCCTGCCGCACTCCAAGCTCGCAACTCGTCGAAGCAGGACATACATAAGTCGCTGAAAGTATTGACCACTGTAAATTCTGCTCGTGCAAGCTTCTTGGAGAGCATCTCCGTGCTTGAGGGCGTGAAAAGCTTAAAATCCTTTTCAGGCTTAGGGTCCGTGTCTGGGAGGTCTTTCTTCGGTACGGACTCTTTAATGCGGGCAATCAGCTCGGGGACCGAAAAGCTGTCTTTATTGGTGTAGTGCCAAAGGGCTTCGCCGTCCTCTAAGAAGACTGCAAACGGTACGCCTACGTCTCCCTCTAGGTAAAAGCCTTTCAACGCAGCCCCTCGGTCGTCGATCCATTTCAAAAACGAAAAATTGTTTTGCAATGCGAAGTTCTTTACTGCTGGTGTCAAAGCAATTGGATCGGTGCTTACGGCAATGAGTTCGAACTCGTCGTTGCTGAAGGTTGAAGCAGTCACCGTGTCACGGATAACTTTCATTTTTTCTACGCAAGACGTGCAGTTTTTAGAGTGGAAATAAAGTAGCAGCCACTTCTTCTTATAGTCTGGTATGATAACGTCTGCACCAGTTTCCAAATCAACGACCGTAGCTTTTTCCGTTTCCGGCGAAGCCGTCTTTTTCTTGTTCGGGAGCCGACTTGCACAGCCGTAGATTAACGACATCGCTACTACGATCTTCAACAATTTTTCCATGGAGAGCACTCCTATGAGTAAAGATAAAACACCCGAAGATCCAATTCTCGACCAACTGTTTTTCTATTTGAGCCACGCAAAGAATCTGCTCGAAGATAACCACAAGCTTGCCCCTGTCATATTCGCTATTACGCCGTTTGGCACGCAAATCTTACCAGTCTATCATCCTGACGGTGAGGCTGCGGGCACGCTTGACCTTATCAGCAAAGTAATGACTGCTTATGATTGCACAGAATATTACATGATCGCCGACTCCAACCGAGTAGCGCACGACGATCAACTACAAGAGTGCATCAATTCGCTCTACGTCAGCCGTAAACTTCAAAGACTCCTTTGTTGGGACTACGGCAGATTCCGCCCGTCTAAAGAAGGTACTGACGTAATTCACTTCGAGGACGACCCCTACGAGGTCGCCGAACTCGACAAGATCGGGGGCTCCATCAACAAGCTCTTCTCACTGCTTGACCATACGCCAATGGAAGACCAAGAGAAAGAGCACCTCCGCATGATGTTCCCAATTCTTGACGCCGAAGAAATGATTGAGTTCAAAAATCAAGAGCACCTCTGTTGACAACAGAAAAAGGTGATCTTAAATTACACTCAGTAGAGAAATACTGGTGTAACAACTTATAATTTTTGGAGGAAGCCATGCTTGCACTTCTGAAGAACGACCCATTTTCTGTTTTTGACCAAGTGTTCCCTTACACTCAGTCGAGGTCCACGGCGAACTTTTCTTACGACGTGCGGGAGACTGAGGACGCTTGGTTCTACGAAGCTGATGTACCCGGAGCTTCAAAGGAGACGACGGAAGTTTCTTTAAAAGGGAACCGCTTAGACGTTACGGCTGTGAGGACAGTCAACGGAAAGGAGTTCAAATACTCCGGCTCGTTTGTTGTACCTTCTCAACACAAGAAAGAAGCGGTGAAGGCAACTGTCGAGCACGGAGTCCTCCGTATCGAGCTGCCTAAAGCACAACCAGACGTTGCCAAGATTCCAGTATCTTAACTTTCTTGACGATAAACGGTATCGAAGCTACCCTAAGTTAGGGTAGCTTTTTTCTTTCTGGTGGTAAAAATGGGTCCTAAAACAAAAGATAGTGAAGTGATCCAAAGCGCCGGAGTCTTAGTCACCTGCGGCAACAAAGTGTTGCTTCTGAAGTCGTACCGAGACTTTGATTTACCTAAAGGTAAGATCGAAAAGGGGGAGACCGAAGAGCAAGCCGCACGGCGGGAGCTTCGGGAGGAGACCGGGATCGACAACGTAACCTTTTCGTCGTTGGTACCTCTGAAGATCAACTACCCTTTGAAGAACCCTAAGAAGAAAAAAATCGTCTACATTTTCTTTGGTGAAGTACCAACCGAGACCGTCATCTTGAGCAGAGAGCACCAAGGGTATAAATGGGTGACCATTGAGGAAGCCATCCGGCTTTTGCCTGAGCGATTCATTGAGTTACAACAATTTCTCTCAAGGAAAGCATCATGACTAAGAAGAAAAAAGAATCCGCTACTGAAGTGTTGTTTGAGGTCGCCGAGACCGTCATAGAGACGGTGGTACTAGGATCTAGTTGGGTAAGTCGTTTTTTCGTAGGTACTGGTCGTTGTTTCGTTCTTGTTTTTGACTTAGTAGTCATAGTTGCAGGCTCTTTTTTTGAGTTCATTGACTTTGATTGAGAACTGGTTGACCTTAGATTAACTCAAACTTCTAGGAGGGTTAATCAATGGTAATTCCAGTGAAAGAGTTGCTCCTCGCCGTCTCCGTTTCCGCCTTCACCTACGCCCCTAAACCCAACACCACTAAAACGCCTGGACACCTTTGTACGGACGAGAATCCAGACTTCGAAGAGTACCGTTACGATGAAGAAATCCCCTACTGTCACCGTAATGTAAGTGAAGCCCGCAAACGGAAAATTTACGAAAGCTACGGTGTTCCTGAGGACGAGCGTGGCGACTACACCATCGACCACCTAATTCCTCTGTCAATCGGCGGCTCCAACGAGCCCTCCAACTTATGGTCGGAGCACAAAAGGGTCAAAGCCACACGTCCTTCAACCGAGACCGATATCTTTTTGGCAGTCAAGGACGGTCGCATGACACAAGACGAGGCTGTGGAGTTCATCCTTCGGTGCAAGTTTTTAATAGCAACCTGCGACGTACCAGATTGAATATAGCTTTTCTATACACTTACGTTTATTATCGAGCTTATGACCTTACCATCAAATCCAGAAGAAACAGATAGGCTGATTACGGAGCGTCCTGGTGACGACCTCTTCGCTCGCATCAAACACTATCTTGTAGACGTAGACGCAAAGTCCAAAGACATCCGAGAGAAACTCGTTAGGGTTATCTTGGACGACTTAATAGTTGACCATGCCCTCGCCAATGCTCTTGACGACGTAGGTGCGGTGCTTGAGTACCAAGCTCAAAATGAAGGCATCGAACGCCCGCGTTTCAACGGCAGCCAGCTTATTAAAGACACCGAGCGTTTGGGTAAGATCAAGTTCGCTTCGAACATTTGTTCTATCTTAGAACTTGACGAAGAGACAACTCGACTGCTTCTACAGGCGGAAGTCGAAAGGGTTTGGTTTGACCACCACGGCAGGTCTGATACACAGAAGCTAAAATCTGCAATCACTCATTTGCAACTACCAGAAGATGTGTCAAGATTGCTCCAAGACGTAGCCAAAAGTTTGAAGTCAAGGAGTGGTAATGACAAACATGGAAGAACAGCTTCAGCAGCTAATAAACCAGACGCCGGACGAACGTCTAGCCGAACTAAGAAATAGAGCCGCCGAAGAACGGGCTAAAGAGCTTGAGGAGAAGCGTGCTTACGCCGCATCTTTTGCTCGGCAGCTAGAGGAAGATCTCGCAGAAGAAGCCGCTAAACAGTCGCCAGTCCAAAGTAATGCCACGCCGGGAATGGACTACATCCGAGACAACTCTTACGTCGCCCGAGAGCAGATGGAAGAGAAATTAAAAGAACCATTATCGCCACCACCTCCGCCACAGGAAATTCCAGCGGTAAGAGGTCTTGTTTATCTCGGCTACAATTTTGGTGGAGATGTCGCACCTTGGGTCAAGCCTCTCAGTGAGGCACTGAATCAAAACGAATATGTCCCGTTCTCGCCGAGAGACAACGAATACCCCAACCTGCTTGAACTAGCCGTGCAACAAAAGTCATGCCGCTTAGTAAGTGCCGTCTGCCGGTTTTTAAAGCTGCCCGAAAATTTAACTCTGCCGTCATCAAGCTCAATTATCCAAACAAGTATGCAAAGAGCATTGTCGGAAGGCTCGACCTTGGATCTCTTTGTGTTCCGAGACCTTTATTACTTAAGCAGATCGGACATGATCGTAGCGGATTTAATCGGCGAGCCGACTCCTGATCTTATTCAAAGGCTTATGTACGCTCGCTTCTTGGACATACCAGTTGTCGGTATCGGACCTGCGGGCGGCTACCTCAACCCATTCGTCCAAAAAATGTGCAAGGTAGTTCTCACAGATGAGTTCAATGTGGCGAATATCATGCCATTAATTAGGGCTTACTGTTCATCTTAAAACATCAAGAAGATTACGTCTCCTATGGTTGACATCGGTCCATTATACGATCTTGAAAAATTCAAAGAGTCCAGGTTTCAGACATTTAACCATGGGGTTCGTGTCTATATCTATGGATCTAATATCTCGGCGTGGATTAAAGGTGGCGTCAGCGTCACCTATAACAACCGAGACAGCTACAACACGGCGAGCTTCGAACTTAGTAACCCGCATAAAATCTGGCAACTTACACCTGACAATCTAGCGGGGAACTTCAATTTGAACGTCAGCGAATTTTCCGAAGGACCAAAGCAGAAGATTTTCGTCCGCAAAAATGATCCCGACGTTAATCCCTATTTCACTTTAGACGTAACGAAGTCAGAGCTTGGTGGAAAGCAACGCAATACCGCTTTCAAGTCGGAAGGAAAAACACCTCTTCTAGCCCCAACTTTAAGCCAGGAGCGGCGTTACCGTCTTGCTGTCAACGATGCCATTTTTAACAAAGGCGACCACGCCCGCATCTTCATCAAGAATCCCTACCGTGCTAACGACAACGAATGGATGGAGGTTTTCTGCGGCTTCGTACAAGACTGTCTTGTGTCTACCGACTTCAAGACCGGTGAAAGCACAGTTAAGATTGCGCTGTCGTGCATCAAGCAGCAAATGGCAAAGATGCGTGTGCAGACAAACATCCACACCGGCAGTATTGACCCGCAGCCATTGTTATCGGATTCCTTCTACCAAGACTTTATTAACGCCGGTATCTACACGCACCCCTTCGCCGTCTCAAGCCTTGAACAGACAATTAAGACGCTTGTTTTGGGTACACCGAACCCTCCTCGGAATGAAAATCTGACGGAGGTCAACACTAACGGCGTCGGTACCTTCAAGCTTGGTAACGTCGTCTGCTACGACGCGAACGCTCCAGGCAACCTGCTCGAACGTTGGCATCTCATGACGATGTTCGGTGTAAACAAAAGTGCATTCCCCTCAGGCTTTAATGAAAACCTGTGGCTCTCGGCGAAAGAAATGAACGCCATCGGTGAGGCGACATATCCACACTTAAATCCTATTTGTGCAGGACCGACAGGTCGCTACTTGCACATGCTTCTTCCTAAAACCGGTACTGGACCGGGGAGTCTTGCCTCACACGAAGTCGCAAAGGATGTGACCGACAAACGTGAATGGTCGTCTAGGTGGGAAGTCATCAGAGAATTTGCGTCAAAGCTTGACTTTCAAGTTATGACTTCGCCGTCAGGGGACATCCTCGTAGAATTTCCGCAGTACGGCTTCACGCCTTGTATTTACAAAAACAAACCACTTACGGAGTGTAATACACCAACCGGTTGGGCGTCAGTTTTCACTTTCGATCTACATCAAAAGGAAGAGACACTTAACGACGAAGCAGAAGACTTCCCGACGCTCCTTACGGTAGGTGGTGGGCAAGCAAACTCAAAAGTCGATCCGCAAGTTGGTGCGAACTACCAGCCACGGGCATACATCTTTTCACCGCCTCTCGTCAGCCGTTACGGCGTTATCTCGGAAGAGTACAGCGTCCCCTACGCAGGGCAAAAGGACACCGACGTAGGCTCCGGTCCCAACAGTCCTCTGACAAAGCGATTGGCTCAGCTCGGTTTAATTGAGTACACAAAACGGCTAGCGAATGCGTCGTCGTGGTCGGGAAGCTGTGTCTTCCGTCCCTTTATTTTTCCAAATCGACCCATTGAATTGAAAAGAACCGCACGGGTAGGGAACATCACTTCGGTTACTAACACCTGGAATGTTCCCGTAAGTGCGGAGACCTCGTTCAACCTCAACTGCCTTATGTATCTTCGCTACAGCTCGGACGGCAGCTTAGACTATAGGCTGCTGACCGGTGCGACCAATATGCCGATTGATTACGCCTCAATATGGGGAGCCAACGGCATTCAAACCGCTGTCGATCAAGGTAATGTTGGCGACGTAGACGTTAGCGATCCGCAGAAATTCATGGGCGTCAACGAGCTGAATAAAGCCGATCCTGATTATGTTTTGGAGCTAGTTAAGAAGTTTGAAGGCTACCGAGCTAAGGAATACCTAGACGCCGCAGGACGTCCGACGATTGGCTATGGTCACTTAATCAAAGCACCTGAAACGACCAAAAAGATCTTAAGCAAGTATGATAAGGATGGCGACAAGAGTCTCTCCGTACCAGAAGCTACGGCACTCTTCCGACTCGACATCGCTCAACATCAGTCGTTCAGGGCAAAGATCAAGTTCCCTCTGACCTCGTTGCAGGAAGCAGCTTTGACCTCGCTTGAGTACAACGTCGGTGGCTCCACTCCTATTTGGGACACCTTAATACCTTACATCAACAATAAACAATTTAAGGAAGCAGCCGACTGGATCGCGAATGCTCCTTATGGTCGTAACATTAAGCTCAAAGATGCTAGTACGGGTAAGTATGTTTCGAAACCTTTAGAGCCGCTTATTAGAAGACGGCTTTTGGAACGTTCCCTATTTTTAGAGGGTTCTGACCTCGTTGCATCGAATGCACCCACTGATCCGAAAAACCAGCCATTCGCAGCTTCATCTTCCTCAGGGGGAGGTGCCGCACCGTCAGTGCCTAAGGTAGGCGACGAAGCTATCTCCGCAGCCGGTACCGGCGTACACGCAAAGACGGGTTCTAACCAGCAGGGTAGCAGTTCAGCAAAAGAAGCACCGTCGTCTGGTGACGCGAAGTCTAAAGGCAAAGTGAAAGCGAAACCTAACGTTTCCCTTGGCGGTCTCTACCCACCTTTCGGGGACAGAATAGGAACGTTGCTTGCCGAAGCAGCCAATAGAAATATTGATGCCTACGCAGGTGACACACGTCGAAGTCCCAATCAGCAATCGAGTGCCACCGAGAGCGATCAGTTCTATTTCTTACATCGGTTCGGTTTAGCGGCGGACATTTACATCAGAGGCAAAAGCGGATCAAAAGGCTACTCGACTAACCTCGCCGACTATGAACCGCTCGGTACCATCATGTTGGACAACAGCTTAGAGCTTGATTGGGCAGGGTCGGGAGCGCCGTGGCATTTTGAAGCTCCTAAGTCGTGGATCTCACCCAACACAGCAAGTGCTATTTTTGAAGGCGCTAAAGAGCAAGGAAAATCTGACTCTGAAGCTGTGGAAGAAGTTTGGAGAGCCATTGATGCGAGCACGCCAGGACTTAAAACTCCCGAGCAAGACAAACCAGCAGTTACCGGAGCCGCACCTATAGGTGGCGACAGCGGCTTAGGTGAAGCAGCTTCACCTTGTACCGAATCTCTTCTCGAAACTCCGGGATATAGAGGATAAAGCATGGGTGACGACTGGAGAAGTTTAGAAAATAAAAACAAAACACGGCAGGCACAGGTCTCCGGCAATGACGCCATGCGTGGTATTTTCTCGGCATTAATCGACTCTGCTTCAGGTGAAAAGCAGACGGCGAAACTAGTCTACAGCGGCGGCGAGCGCTCTATTCCACTGCCGATGCCTTTCGAAAGCTCGGAGAGTTGGATCAGAAGCATCCCGACTGAAGCTTCTAATGCGATCATATCCTATAGATCCGATACGCAAGATCCCGTCTTCTTAAGTTACGAAAATTCAAATCCTCAAAAACAGCTAGACAACTATGCTGCCGGTTACAACGTATATCGACCTTTGAACCCAGGTGAGCACGAAATACACAGCTCAGGCTACGCTCAGTCCTATTACAGTTCTCGTCCTGCGCTTGAGAGCCGTGGTGGCTTAATCCGTTCCTGGCTCGACCAAGACAAGCTTGAAGCTGGTGCAAAAGCTCCCCTGCACACACGTCAAATTTGGCAACATCAAGCGGCATCCATAGGCGACGAAGAACGTTTTGGAGCCGTGAGAAGACCTTTGAACTTCTTGTTAAAGAACCCTGCCAGTGCAGTTCTCGCACTGTCGCTTACGAGTTCTATCTTCCACGACTATCCTTACCCAGACGCAACTTTGCCGGGTGGTGTCCCCGCCGTCTTCAACCTTGCGAGTCAAGCTGTTGCTACGGCAACGCAGTCTATAGCGGAGCTAGCTGGTAAATTCAAGCAACGTCTATTTGCAAAAGAATACTTGAAAGTAATCAAGAACCCTCTTTTTGGCATCTTGCCTGTAGTTTTAAACCCGAAACTGATCGACTTCCGTGAAGGTCAAGTCTTTGACGACGACGGTTTTCAGACCATCGGCGGTCAAGGTGCTTACTTGCGGGCACAGTATAAATACTACACGTCGGCATTTGACCCGACGACGATTGAAATCGACGAAATAGGTAACATTGACTGGCGTCTTTCCCTCGTAGCAAAGAACGGTTGGAGCGTAACTGTACCTACAGGCGGTATCAGCTTCCTTGTACCTCTGCGTGATATTTCCATGAAAGCTTTAGCAGGCGGTATCGACACGATCACAGGTCAAGCAACTTCCATGCTTGCAGGTACCGACATCTCACTTACTAGTATGGGTGGGGACATTACACTTGACGCCTTCACGGGCAACATCTCTGAGACGGCGGTTTTAGGTAACTATTCAGTAACTACGACCGTAGGAAAAATGGACTTCTCCGCCACGCAAAATATAACCATGAAGACTAAGCTCAGTTTCTTGGCAGACGCTCTCGTGAAAGCGCAGATCTCGTCGCCGTTCGTTGACATCGGCAAGTCGGCAACTTCAAGCATGGCAATGGGTACCGAACTTGCCGCTTGGCTGACGGAACTCGTCGCTGCCTTTTTGAAAGCTTCTTCTTTGTGGACCATCGGTAACCTTGGGGCACCGTGCGTAATCAACCCAGGATTAGCTGCGGACCTCGGCACGCTGCAAGCCAAAATCATCACGCTCACCTCCAAAACCTGTAAGGTGCAAGCATGACCGACGTTACGGTAGACTTAGACATTCTTCTCAGGGGTCTCAATGGGGACTTAGGATCTGTCACCCTCATTCCGGGTGCGTCAACCTCAGGTCAAGCTGATCCTCAATCCTTACCGTCTATACCTGCGGTGATGGGATCTTTTGCTTTAGTTCCGTCTTTAGCATACCGCTTCCCCTATAACTCCACACGCTTCGTCCGCCTTCAGTACGTCTTAAGCCGTAACGGTGAATACGAAGTCGGTGAGATCTCGTTGCTTTCTAAAGCAGTCAAGACAAGCGGCGATATTCAGACGTTTGTAGCTCCCTCTGTGACCATGGTGCAGTCGGTGCTTTTGAGCACCGCAACACTAAACGTGTCCCTTACTTTTATGTCCGACACGACTACATTCTCGCAAACACCATCGTTCGGATTGGCTTACAAGATTACTACAGCTAGCCCTGCGGCGTTCCCTGTTATCAACGCCGCTACATTGAAAATCATTAGTTTTTAAGGGGACATATATGCCACTCACGGGTAGTGCCACCGCTTTAGCGGCACTGATGAAAAGTGAAATTATTGCCGAGAACTCTAAGGTTGGTTTGGCTCCTCCAGATCCCAAAGCTTTAACGTCTCTAACGACAGCGGTTGCACGCGCAATCATCACGCATTTTCTCGCACAGGGGCAAGTTGCTCCAGGCATTCCTACGGCGGGTAGTCCGGCTGCTCAAGCAACTACCGCTCCCGGAAAATTGATATAAGAGGCTTAGATGACAGAACCTTTATCTCCTAACATGCTCCGATTCGTACAGTGCGGACTGCCTGACGAAGTGGCGGCTCGTTTCGCCCTTTTTCTTGACGACTTCGAGCTGCGGACTATGGAGATCGAGGAACAGTTCAAATCTTTCGAGTTAAACGAGAAGCCGCTTTTGATAGCGGCACTTGATGCTCAAGTAGACATGCGTAAGAAGTTGATCGAAGGCGGTCTCGTTCCAGAGCTGTCGTCACTTGACGCAATTGAAGACAGTCTAAAGTTGACTTCACCTGCTAAAGGCGACGATGACCCCGACGTGGTTTCTCAAGACGAACGCAAGCTAGGTGCGGCTGGGATTGTTTGTCTTTTCGGACGTTTGTTTGCGAAGACGAATACCACCGAGCTTCTTGCCTTCAGGGAACTTTGGAAGTCTGTAGACGGCGACTTCGACGCCTTCTTAGCTCTTGGCGACGGCGTGGCGGCGTCTTTGGACGGCGAGTTTACGCTAGTGCAGTACAATCCTAAGAGCGACCTCTTTCCTTACGTCAACAAGACGTGGACCTATTTGGATACTGCTCAGTCTTACGCCAAGAGATCCAACTACAAACAGGCTCTCCTTTGGACCAACACGATTCTACCTACGACCGCCAACAACTTAAAACTTCAAGCAGTTGGCTACAGCTCCGCACAGATCAGCCGTATTTTTGCTAGAGAGCAACCAGCCGACCCACAAGCTAGTTCCAACTTAAGTCTGTCGGTAGCATCCGTAAAAAGTCTTGCATCTCTCTTACTCGCAGCCAAAAACGATCCTGCTCGTAGTCCTCTTTGGACGCACGAGTCGATTCAGCTTGAAGATGCCCTCCGCAGCTACATCACGTACCGCTTCAACACTTATCAAACGTCTTACGTTTTCGATGTGGATTATTGGGAAAAGCTAAAAGCTTCGCTGCAAAAAAAGCACATGAAAGAACTGTTTGAAAACAGACCTGAAGTTACCGGGATGGCACTGCCGACGACGGAAGCGATGTTAGGTGACCTCTTGACGGTAGCTACGAACTTGCCCATTGGCAGTTCGGTTATCAACAGCTACATGATTAAGCTCGCAGATCCCGACAAAGATCTTCTCTACGAAGAGAAACTGTCTAAGCTCGGCACGAGGCTCTATACTCAGCTTTCTCTTGTAAACCATCCGCACTTAGCAACCGTCAAAGTTCTTCTAGAAGAAGTGCAAGGCGGTCCTATCAGTAAATTTCCTGGCACGCCGGACCAAGCTCTTAACGTAGCAGATATCAAAAATCTCCTAAACGTAGGCGTTGGCGACGAGCAAGACGATAACGACAAGACCGCAAGCGGTTACATTGCATCCGTCAACGGTGCGGTGAACAACTCAAGCGACCCCAATTTAGCTAAAGACAGCTTAGGTACGGCGTCTCAAGGCGACAAGTCTATAAAGACCACAAGTCCGACGAACGGTTTGGAGACGATGGAAAACTTCGCCTCGATTTTATTCCGCCGTGTAAGGTGGGCTGAGAACTTTGTCGTGTGTGAGAAGAGTTTCTCAAAAGAAAAGTCAGGTCTTGTCCCTGTGACACAGGGCACCAAAAATGTTGGCGGTGTTATTGGTGCTGCATCTGTTGGTCCTGCGGCAGCGGGAGCTACCGATGCTTCAGATCTCTCTACGTTAGGAAGTGAGATCAAAAAGAACTTAAGTTCCCGTGTCCAAAAAGGCAACGAGAATGCACTCAGAGCTAAAGACCGCCGCACTATTCTCCCACCGACACCGCCGCCAAAACGTAAGGTGGACGTAAAGTTCGAGTACAAATGCTCGTCGAAACTCGACACAGAATTTACTAGGTACTTAGCAGCACGGGAAAGAGCTTTCCGCAAAGCGTTGCTTGCGCTCTTGAAGGCTTTGAAGGAATTGATAATCAAAATCCAAGACGCTATTGATAAGGTCATCTATACGGCACAAGTCATTCTCGACACAATCCTCGGACGCCTTGAACGTTTGTTGACCTTTGACTTCCACATCGGCGGCAAGTTCGGCTTTGAAAACTCGCTCATCAAGTGTTCGTGGGATCTCGACTTCGGTTTGAAGATCGACCTCTTCGGCGAACTCTTAAAGCTGCTCAACGGCTTCTTCGACGAGTTCTTTAAGAACTTGCGGGTTGGTTTGAAAAGCATTCAAGACATCATCACGAAATACATTTGTATCGCCGTGAGGTTAGTCGAGAGTTTGATCGGCGGATCCAACGCTTTGCTTGGTCTCATCGGGTGTAGCGTCAAAGATATCAGGTTGCCACCGGAGATCTTAGAGTTCTTAAAGCTCATGCTTGCCTCTTTGGATCTCCGTGGTCTCGTTCTGCGTAAAGGCTACGACGCTGCTTTTGAACTTTCTGGTAGTTTTAAGAAGCATAAAAATTCTTTTAATGGTCTTACGCAGTTTGCAGCTCTTTGTCAGAACGTGCCTATGCGCGATGCACTGAATGCCCTCGACACCGCACTACTTAAGACATCGGTCACAGCTCCGACTAAAATTACTGACGGTCTTACTGGTGCATCCGATATTTTGAAGCAAAACACCGTTAGTAATATCGTGTAAGGAGGCTACCTGTGGGTGTCACATTAGATAGCGGTCAACGAGAAATAGTTGATATTAAAAAGAAGAAACCCTCTAACAGACCTAATTACTACAATTCTGGTACAGGCGCTAACGTGCGCATCAGTGAAGACTTTGAAGCTTTTCTTATTTTGCAAGGACGCCAAAGAAACCAAGAGACCGTCAACTGGTTAAACCTAGCGTTAGACCTCACGATCAAAGACGGCGACCGAGACGCACTCGCAGGTCAAGCCATCACCGCCGACGTAGAAGATGCGGAGCAAGCCGAAAGAGAGATGAAACCACTCATCAGCTTGTTTAACCGCTTCAAGACTACTTACCAGCTTACAGGCTTTGAGCAAGTAACTGAGGCAGGTCTGCTACTTGCGGACATGCAAAGACCGATGAGCGAGATTATAGGGATTGTAAATCGGTTAAAGCACAGGAAGCAATTTGGTGCCCTAGTTCTTGCGGATCTCAAATCCAACGGCGTCTCGCAAGACAGGGAAAAACAAATTCGAAGCTGGTTTTCGCCGTTGACCGCTTACTGAGGAGGTCTCTTGTCGTTAGCACTTAGAAAAGCAGATGGTGACCTCTTCATTGATAACGAAACGGGGCGTGGTGAAGCCGTCAGCGGTCCCACTAAAGTATCGCAAGAACTATTCTCTCTTTACACAACTGAGTACGACGAGCAAAGGAATTGGGGTATTGAACTTAACTTGCCGGATATCAAATTCAGCTCAGCTCAATATTTTAGGTCACTCCTCTATTCTAGAGTCAACCAAGCAAATGAACGCCTACTTCTTAAGCAGGAGTCTGACTCCTTTATGGACGAAACGGAAAAGATCACAGAGTTCTCAAACTTAGAGATCGTAGTAGATCTTGAAAATTCTGCTGGAATCTTCTTCTCCACGGCGGAGGTCGGTGACCCGGCAACGGAAGTTGGTCAAGCATTGTCGATTTCCTTCAAACCAGTAAGCACAAAGCATGTAGTACCACCTGTGTTTCCTGAAGGTCTGGATTTCTTTAAGGGGTAATTGATGGGTCGCTCGGCATCTGAAATCGAAGAAAGTATGCGTAATACGCTTGCGGAGATCAATCCTTCCATCGACTTCAAGGTGGGACCTACCTATGATTATCTCTTACGTCCTGTTCCGCAAGAGCTTGCTTTCGTGGAAGCTCAAGTAGACAGGCTTTTGCGTTTTTACTCTGGTGACTTTCCCGTCGTTGCTTCACCTACGGAAGCGCGAGACTTCGCCAACAACTTCGGCGTTAGCATTTCTCTCGGCGAACGAGCGAGGGGGACAGTCACCTTTTTCCGTGCTTCGCCGCCGACTGCGGGTTCCACGTTGACTGTCCCCGTTGGGGCACTTGTCTCTACGGCTGACGCTACGCTTATCTTCCGAGCTGTCGAAAGCGTCTCAATGCTAGGAGACTTCAGCGACACCTACTATAACCCAACGTCGAACCGCTACGAGATCACCGTACCTGTACAAGCTGTAGGTCCGGGTACGCTCTACAACGTTCCCCCGCTAAGAGTTGGTAAGATCTTAACGGCTCAACTTGCTTTCGACGGCATTCAACAGAATACCCGTATGTCGGGTGGTTCTGAACCCGAGTCGAGTTTTGACTTAGTGAATAGAGTCATCACGCAGTTCAAAGGTATCAACTTGGGGTCGATTGAAGGAATCGCTGGGATGGCAAAACGCTTTATCCCAACCGGCATCTTAGACTTGAAGGTGATTCGTCCAACTGACCGTCTTGAGTTTCGCCGTCCAACGTCAGGTCCGGCTCTTGACCTTTGCCTAAATGGTTATGACATCCAAGTCTTCAACGAAGACTACTTCGCCTTCGGTGGTGAAACTTTAATCACGCTCAAAGAGACTTCGGTCACCAACGTTTCCGGCGTTAGCATCAACGGAACATCTTTAGACGAAGATGATTGGGCGTTTCTTCCCGACACAACGCCTGAGTACAGAGACTCCACAAGAGCTAAAAACAAGATCGAGTTCTTGTCGCCGCTTAATCCTAACGACATCGTAGACATAGTTGGGACCAAGAACACTTTGCTTGATCGTGTGCAGGTCCTCTTCGTCAACAACGACTTAGCTCTTTTTCAAACAGATGTCCTCGTGCGGGCATTTGTGGATTTACCGATTGTAGTGGGTGTAGAGCTGAGAGTCAAAAACAGTCCAAATTTCAACTCTACAGACACTCAAAACCTCTTAGCTACTATCGTAGCGGACTACATTGAGCCGTTCGAAGTTCCTGAAGAGTTACGTGCGGATCTTCTTGTGGAAAATTTGAGAACTCAAATACCAGACCTTGATTCAGTGCGTGTTTTTGAGTTCAGAAGAAGGTACTCTTCTATTGAGCAAGTAGAGGTCATTAGACCTCTTAAGAATGAGATACCTAAATACGACACGACAATTTCCACGCTCACAGTCCGTGCATAAGAGAACTAGATGGCGTCTTTTGATATCGAATACAACATTGGCGAAGACCTCGTTGTCTACAAACGTCTCCTCGACCAGCTCCCTAAAGGGCAAGACAACCTAAATCAAGGTCTCGTCTTACCGTCGAACACGACGCTTACGCCGTTGTCTTTACTTATTAAAAACGTTAAACCCAATATCCCGCACATTCTCTACGTAACGGCAGAGAACGGAACTCCTCCTGTTCAGCAGATCGGGTTCGTTCCGACTTCGACCTCATTTCCCATAACGATCCCGCTTTTAAAAGGCGTCAACACGATCTTTATTATCGACAATACGGGTTTCAGAACTCGGTTTTCGGTATCAGTCACGCACTATGCATTGCTCTTTCGAGCCCACGCTCGGGAGATCAACGAGCATTCAATCATTCCACTAGATAGAGTCGAAGCCAACATCACGTCGTCCATCGGCTACGTGCTCGCTGCTCCTCTTATTGCCGACGTGAACAAGTTCATCCCGACCGACTTAGAGATCTTAGGGACACTTTCCAACAAGCTTCTGGTTAAAAACTTATTATTTAGACCCGGTACGACGCCTGCGGTCATCGAAATCCTTACCGCCTTCGGTGCGTCACATCCGGTCTTCAACCCCATGAAGAACATTGGGATTCCAGAGACGCCGCTTTACAGACCTGAAGAGCACTTCTCAGGTTTTGAAGCTCACATGTGGCTACCTAACCGAGAAGTGGAGCGGTGGAAAGCCTTCTCCATCTTTCTCAACAACCTGCCACAGCTTTACTCCATCCAACAGATCACAGAAGGCGAGATCTACGTCAAGGTTGGAGACCGCATTCACCGCCACAACTTCGACTTTGAGAGCGACTTCGCTAACACGGTGCTTGAAGGTGGTGCTGGCGACGATTGCTTCAACAGGCTTTTCCGTCTCGACATTTCATCGGAAGGTGAGATGTTCATAGGCTTCTGCCAAGCCTCTTACTTTATGGACTCCGTGCTGCCCGCTCCCGGACTTGAAACACCCGACACCGATCTACTTGGCGTCACAAACTTCCAAGACTGGACTCTTACGGGAAGAATGGATCAGCAGTGGGACCACTCTTATGGTGCCCACGAATGGCACTACGACAGTCCGCTCTTCGGTGTGGTAGACGGCAACAATAGGTATTTCGACTTAGCCTTTGACCCTAACTCGGCTCGTGCCGTAAAAATCCTGATAGATGGTCTTCTTCTACGGTTGAACCTTGACTACCGTATTTCGGTAGGTTCGGACTTCCGTTCAGGCGTCTATCAGTTGCCTAACTCGATGAGTCCAATCCTTATCGACGCAGGCGTAGGTGATCCTAGACCGTTTCTCGGACCTAGCTTTTCGTCTATAGAAATAGTTGGTTCCGGCGATGCACAGTATCTGGTGACGGCGACTAACCAAACACTTACGTCGTTAAGCTTTGTGATCTCGCACCCGCCGTCAGCTCCTGCGTCAGACGAAGAGGGTCGCCTTCACTACACGTCGCCAGCTTTGCTTGCGCCGAACTATGCAGGTGACAATCAGTATGGCACCGAAACACTTGTCATTGGTTCGACAGCTCACATCATCACGTTCCCAACGCCGCTTTTAAATGTAGACTATCAGTTGATCGTTCAATACGCAGAAGACCCTGCGGGCACGCCGACATCGGTAAGCCAACTTCACAGCATTGTAAGAAACCATACCCTTACGACCGCCGTCGTGGAGTTCTCCGAAGCAGTCGTTAGTCCCAACGCCAAGCTCCATTGGTGGGCAATCGAAGAAGACAGCGTAGCTCTTGAGCGGGGGACAATAACCCTAACGTCGAGTATCAGTGACATCCTTTTAGCCTTTACGGCAGGTCCCTACCTCGATCAAGTCGTCTTGATTCTACAGTTGTGGAATACGACAGGTGTCGGCTCCGTGGACTTGCCTTTGGTGTCCTTTACAAACTTGAATCAGTTTTCGGCTAAGGTGCTTTTTTCGCATGAAATACCAGACGGAAACTACCGCCTAGACTACATCATCTTCCCTAGCCAAGCAGGTAACCTTGTTGAGATATTTGCTCCACCAGGACCAACTCAGCTCGTCGAGGCGCACTACGACGTAGAGTGGACGCATTGGGAAAACGCAGGTCCGCTTGAGCCCGTAGACGGACTTAAAAATACCTTCACCCTTTACTCACCTTGCCCTATCCCCGAAGCAATGTACGCAACGCTAGACGGAAGACTTTTAACGCAGGGCTTGGATCAACAGTATGTCCTCGACGGACCAACCCACGTCAGACTTAACTTCACACCTGAGTTTGGTCAGAAGCTATGGTTCGTTTACCCCATCGCCGACCTTGGTGGAAATCCTCCTGACTCTTCTTGGTACCAAGGCTTTCTTGCACGTCAAGCTGACACCACGGGTGCCTTAGCTACAGGCTTCGTTACTAATGCGTCTACGATTGACGACGGCAATACGCTTACGATAAGCGGCGAGACCTTTACGGCGAAGAATACGGCTAGGGGAAGTATTTCCAATACGACACGTATATTAGTTGGCGATGCGGTAACATTTGTTGAGGAAGGTATCACGCTCATAGGTGCTCCCTTTCTTGCCCTACCGACAACAGGTGTGGCAGAAACTACAAGCATCAATGTGATCGGCGATTTCGCTGGATCGCTCAACAGTACCTTTTTCCTAATTGACTCCCCGACGACCTCTTATTACGTCTGGTTCAACGTCGGCGGCGTCGGTGTTGATCCTGCCGTCTTCGGTAGAACCGCAGTAGAAGTTGCACTCAATACTAACGACGCCGCCACGCAGGTTGCTGTAGCTCTTTCGTCGGCTTTAGACTCTTTGTCTGACTTTACCTCTTCACCGCAGGTCGCAACCGTTCAAGTTGCTTGTACCCAAGTCGGGGATGTCCTCAATACGACTGACGGCGGTAACCCGACGAGTTTCAGCTTCGTAGTAGGAATCGACGGATCTGATCCTACCTACACTCCGTTTGAGTTCGCTGTCGGCGTAGACCGTGACACAGACGCCTTGTCGCTTGTGAGCAAAATCAACTCCGAGCCGACCTTAAACCTCAAATATTTAGCAGTGTACGAAGGTGACGGCTTGACTTCGGTGCGAGCTAAAGCTCTTGGTGGGTCCGCCTACAATCAGACCTTAACTGAGGTAGGTAGTACACTTACGGTATCAAGCATTATCGGTGATACCACTACGACTCAAGACGAAGTGCAACAGATTGACTTCTCGGCAGTTCCTAACTTAGGCAAGTTCAACCTTGCCTTCGGTGGCTACGTCACAGCCGACATCGACGCCTCGGCGTCGGCAGCTCAAGTGGCAGCAGCTCTAAACGCAATCCCCACCGTGCAAGATGCGTCAGTTAGCGGTGATTTCTTTACGGGGTTCACCGTTACCTTTACGGGGACAGACGGCTCCAAAGATCATCCACTCTTAGAAGTAGCCGGACCTGATTTACTTTTTTCACCTGCTGAAGTTGATGTATTACCGAATACACTTACCTTAGTGAACCACGGCTTCTTTGAGGCACAGTCGCTTGGGTTCAGGACGACGGGCACTTTACCGTCACCTCTTACCCAAGGAACGACGTATTACGTCCACATCATCGACGCTAACACAATTGAGGTGACGGCTACTCCAGGTGGAGTCATCGTCGATCTTGTCGATGGTGGTACAGGTTTCCATAGAGCACTGCGGAACAATCTCATGGATGGTTCTACTGCTGTAGAGATAACGATCTCGGAAACAACGCCGGGATTTGGTAACTACTTCGGCAGCGGCGTGTCTCAAGCTTTCGATAGCCAAGCGTTGACAAATGCCTTAAACAACAGCGCTGTCGTCAATAAACTTTACACTGCGGCGTATGTCCCTGGAACGGTGACGATCACAGCTAAGACTGCGGGCACACCTTTCAATCAACCAATCTTGCTGTCGGGAACTTCGCTTAACACGACGGACCTTATCGGCGGCGTTGATCCTAAGTACGACTTACCGATGGTAGCTTTCAAACCTGCCTACTATCGAGATGCGCCAGTCATAGCTTTGGATGGTGTTAGTACCAGACTGTATGATATCTATAGTGGTAACTCAGTCAAGTTTGATACAAAACCAGTGGCTCTACAGGAACCATACTTTATCTCGGAAGTGTTCCCCGTAGATCATCATCCAATGGACTCAATGGTGGCAAACCAACCGTGCAGTTATCCTAAGGGAGCCTTCGCTCAAGGTCTCTCCGCACAGCTTACCGACATAGAATTTGATGTCGAGCAAGAAGGCTTGCTCAATATCTTCATCGACAACTTGCCAATTCAGGAAGCGCCGGTAGGTGCAATCGACGGCGTAAACGTCACTTACGACCTTACGTTCAATTCGTGCGCGGGCAAAGACAGTATGATGCTCTTCATCGACGGTATCTTCCAACCGCCGACGACTTTCGCTTACTCGACATTCTCAGGTCATGGTCGGATCGTACTGTCGGCAGCGCTCGTCCCACCGCAAAAGCTTTGGATTTGGTACCTCCCCACAGGAGATGCCTGCGTAGAAGAACATGTCGTAGAACTTACAGGTGTTATCGACAATTTCAATCAGAACTTCGGCGTGCCCGACAGTCCGTTTGTAAATCGCTCCGCACTTGTCGTCTTCCTTCAAGGCTTGTTCAACCTCCAAGACGTTGACTACACAGTTGACTTAGGCAATACGTCGATCACTTACTCGGGGGCTTTAGCACCGGCAGTGGGTCAAAGCTTGTGGGGGCATTTCAACAACGGCAACATCGGCTTTGAGACCTGGCGTCAGCTTCAAATTGGAGTCGGTGACGGCGTAACCGCAACATTCCTAATTCCCACTTTGATTACAGGTGATTTGCCGACCTCGCAAGATTCAATCCTGCTCGCATTAGACGGTTTAATGCAAAGAGAAGGCGTTGATTTCACGGTGAATCTTGGCTTGGACAGCTTTCCAGACGGTAACATAACTTTCACTGGTGGGGCACCCGAGCTTGGTCGCAAAATCCAAGTGGCTTACATACGGCGAGGCTAAGCTTTGACTGCTAACGAAAAAATCCGAACAGAGGACGTGGTTGAGATCTTAGACAATAAGATCCTGACGACGAGAGCACACACCGCATTAGGTGTAATCGCAAGAGAGAATTACGATTCTGTTTTGGGAAAAATTGCGGGTCAGGTTCTTTCCCCTGCTGAAAAAGAAGCCTTCGACAACACGCTTTCGGCTCCGTCAGCTTCAAACCCTGTCGTACTCAAAGAAGATCTTCAGACTTACATCCCGCTTGCTGACTTAGGTGATGTCAAAGATACCGTCGCCACCTTTTCGGCGCTGCCTCTTTCTGGAAACACTACAGGTGACTTAAGAGCAGTGATTGCCGACAACATCATTTACCGTTGGAACGGTACCGGGTGGGATATCTTTATCCACACAGGTACGCTTGACCACACCGAGCTTACGAATCAAAACGGCGATCCTAATTTTCAACACTTGACGCTTGCCGAGAAGACGACTCTTCTTACGCAGACGCACACGCACTCTAACTTACCGATCTTAGAGCAAATCCTTAGTTCAGGTTCGGGACAAATCATTACGGCGGCTGAAAGAAACCGTTTGCCGTCCGTAGGTGAAAAAGAAGCGCTGGCGGGAACGAGCGGCGTGCCTTCGACGACCAACCGCTACGTCACCAACCAAGACCCTCGTCTTTCGACGACAAGGAATCCGTATGTAACCATCGGACCACCGGGATCTCTTGCAAGCTTCAGCGGTGTTGACTTCCGTCCTTTCGAAGATGCTTTAGTCGCCATCGACATCGGCTCTGCCAACTCGGTTAAAGCCATTGAAGTTCTTCCAGGTACATATACCGTAGGCGGCGTAGTTTTGAAATGGGACGTGCAAAACTCCGCACTCCTTTTTGAAGCCTTCGTTCCGGGTACTGTTGTCCTTTCGTTTCAAACGTTTACCGCAGGTGTCCAAGCTCTCTTGCCTGGAACCGGACCTGTTACGATCCGTGGATTTACCTTCGAGCTTAATGACCTCGGAACCTCAGGCATCCTCTCGCAAAGAGCCAACACTCTTATTGAAGACTGTGTTTTCAAACCCGGTCCTACTACTTCAGTAGATCAAATCGGTGTCATCTTGGAAGGTGCTAACAGCGTCGTCCGTAGATGCCGATTTGAAAACGAACTTGAAAAAGGTGTCGAGATTCGAGCCGCAAATTGCCGTGTGGAAGATTGTATCTTCAACTTGTCTAACCCGCAGAAGTTCGGTGTGTATGTTGCCGCAGGTGGTAACAACGCCATCATCGACCACAACATGTTTCTGCGTGGACGAATCAAGATCTTAGATTCGACAGTCCTATTCACGCAAGTTTCAAACAACTACTACAACATCGCTTCGACGGCATTGAATCCAACGATCTCCGTAGGTACACCTGCGGTCGCCTCCATCGTAAACTTCTTGACCAACTTAGATCTTGTGACCTTAGACAGTACGGGTAACCTGCCGACAGGTCTTGTCAAAGGCAGACGCTACTACGTCAGAAACAGAACGCCGACGCAATTCAACTTAAGTCTATTACCAAGCGGACCACTCGCTGCCACAACTGGTGCGGGCTCGGGGGTTCACACCGTACAAGTCGTCGAGTTCGTAAAAGACGACGGTTCTTCTAGTAGAATTTTAGAGAACCAACCTGAAGACTACAATCAGCCTTTCATCGGCAAGACTCGCACGATTGGTCCTGAGGGAACTTACGCCGACTACAGAGGTAGTTCGCAGGTCCCTTTTTGGAAAGCCGTCGATGACCCTACGGTTAAAGAGATAGAAATTCTTCCAGGTGTTTACACCTTCACTGAATCCGTTACGTTGCCCGCAGGTTTTAAGGTAAGAGGCGTCACTCAAAACTCCTCCACCGATGTTGTCTCCATCATTGGTCCTTCGGGCTTACCGCCCTTCATATTGTCTACCGACACGACGGTAGAAAACATCACGTTCCAAAACACGGCAGCGGCAGCTCTTCAAGCGACGAGTGCGACCAACATCCGAATCGACCGTTGTACTTTCAACTCGATCAGCGACTTCGCCGTAAAGCTTACGAGTTGCACAGACTATCAGTTACGTTTTTGTTCCTTCCAAGGTGTCAGCGGTCTTTCCACGACGACATCAACGAGAGGGAAAATTCTTAACAACAAATTTAACTGCACGACAGCAAACCTTACTATGGTCGGCGTTTGCCAAAACGATCACATCAAAGATAACTACTTCTTGTCTACGGTTGCACCGGCATTGGTAGGGCAGCGGTTGATCGTCGAAGGTAACCATTTCCTTGGCAACCTTCCAACAAAGATCAACACTACGCTTTCAGTTTGGCAAAGTAACTACCCAGCACCGCAAGCTAACAACGTCGAAGGCGTAGACACAATCGAGCTTTCGCTTGACGGTTTCCTTGAGCCTCTCAGCGGTCCCGTCGCAAAAAGCTCGATTGTGAGCTGTGGGTCGGTGTCCTTTGGAGACAGTCTAACTGGCTCTGCGGTGACGTTGCCGATCAAGTTACCGGCTCGTCTCAACACGGTACTTGGTTTCACCGTACAGCTTTATTGGTCTTCGACTGTGCTTTCGAACAGTGTCATGTGGGAAGTGACACCGGTCTTCCGTGATGCTGTGGCGGGAACTTTAGGTTCGTCGTCAAGCCAGCAGCAGCTTTCTGCCCGTTCGGCGGTCTCCGCAAACGCAGAAACCTCTCAATCGTTCACGTTCACGACGTTGGCGTATGGTGGGACGGCAACACCAACACACGTATCCTTCATTGTTTCTCGCATAGGTGCTCACCCATCTGATAACTTAGCAGGTGTAGCGCATCTTCTAGATGTGAAGATCGTTCTACCACGGGATTAAAAGATGGCATTCAATGAGAAAATTAGGACTCCAGACATTGTAGAGATCTTAGACGTAAAGATCTTTACTAAGAATGCACATCCGCAAATCTTCGTCGCTGCCTTAGACCGCTACGACGACGTGCTCGATTTTCTACAACTCCAAATTTTGTCGCCCGATCAAAAAGCAGCAATTGATGCTGTAGCTTCGACGCCATCTGCCTCAAACCCTGTCGTTCTAAAAGACGACATTCCCGTTTACTACCCAACTTCAGATCTAGGTCAGATCAGGGACGCAGTATCCGCTCTCGTAGATCTTCCCGTAGTGGTAACGCCGACAGGTGACACAACGTCGGGATCTGCTACCGTAGACAACCTTTCGTCTATGGGGTCAGTCCTCGTCGGGCAAGCTGTGTCCGGAGCCGGTATACCGGCGAGTGCCTACGTCTTAAGTGTTGGCGTGTCGTCGTTCACGATGAATTTGCTAGCGACCGCTACAGCCGTAGGTACGACTTTGACTTTAAGTCCTACCCTTGACGACGTTCGTCCCGTGCTGACCTTGAGCGCTCTTTACCGCTGGAACGGTACGATTTGGTACGAGTTCATCGACACTGGAACACTTGACCACACTCAGCTCACGAACCAAGACGGGCAAGTTGCAGCACCGCAGTATCGACATTTGACTCAGACAGAAAAGAGTTCGCTCTTATCTTTGAGCCATCTACATAGTAATTTACCGATCTTGGATCTCATCACCGATGCGGGCAGTGGGCAAATTATTACGGCGGCTGAAAGAAACCGTCTACCGTCTTCCGACGAAAAAGATGCTTTAGCAGGCACGCAGGGCTCGCCATCTCTTACAAATAAATTCGTAACCAACGTAGACCCACGTCTTAATACGCTTAAAAATCCTTACGTCTCTGTCGGTACAGGTATCCCAACCGCTACCTTCCCAGGCAATACAGGAGCGGTTCTTAGGGAAGCTGTCGTCGGCGTCTCAAGTTTCGACTGCGCCGTTACGGTAGCTTCTCCAACTGTCGTCACACCTGCCGGTGGTAACTACTTCAGGGATCAAGATTTCGTCTTCTTTAGGACGGATGGGGCTTTGCCTTTAGGTCTCTTGACGCAGACGCCTTACCGTGTGCGTAACGCTTCAGCGACCGACTTCAATGTTTCCCTCGCTGTCGATGGACCCGCAGGTCCCCTCGTCAATGTCACTGCTACGGGCACAGGAAGTCTGCGAGTCGGTGGCAGCAACGACCAAGTGAAGGCAATAGAAATTTTGCCTCAGGTCTTTACGTTCGTCGGACTAGCAGCCGCTCAGGTGTGGTCGCTTCAGCCAGAGTCTCTTCTTCTTGAATCACTCACGCCTCGTGGTGCGACGTTCCAAACGACGATTCCAACAGAGCTTATCACCATCGCTGCGAATGCGAGTGATGCACCTGTTACGATTAGAGGAATAAAGTTCGGCTTAAACGCCAACTCGGCTAAAGGCATCGCCATAAATCGCCCCTACTGCGTTATCGAAGATTGCGTCTTCACCGGAGGAGCTTTCACAGGGCTTGTCGGTCTAACGGCAAATGCCCCCTTCGTCGTCATTAAACGATGTAAGTTTAAGGGGACTTTCGCGGAGGCTCTGATCGTAAACGGCGAATTTTGCCGCATTGAAGACTGTGAGTTTGATTTAGTCTCTTCAGTTACGCCTGCCGTCTCTATGAACGGCAGCTACGGTATCATATCGTCGGCTTCTATGAAGATAGGTCAAATCACTATAGCGTCGTGGGTTACCAATACTCAGATCTCCGACTCGAACTTTTCAGCACTGTCTTCAGTAATCGACAACGGTACCGACACACGCTTTATCCATTCGCCGTCTGCTGCGAATGCCTTCGGTCAGCCTTTCCTTGGAAGAAAGCGGACAATCGGACCTTCGACTTCGTTTGCGGACTACCGAGGTGATACCCAAGCTGTCTTCGTGGAAGCCTTCGCTGATCCGCTTGCGAACGAGTTTGAAGTTTTTATCTATCCAACGTTTCCGTTTTCATATCAGTTCGCTTCTTCGGTCACGATACCATCTGGCAAGAAGCTCAAAGGTGTCCTTCAAGCAGGCGTTTACCCAGAAGTGTCGGCAGCACCGGGCATTCCCGCATTCATCTTGAGTGACAACTCGACGATTGAAACGATGAGTATTACGACTACCGCCGCGCCTACACTTACCATTAACAATACGACGAATGTCGTCATTGACCGCTGCAAGCTTAACCTGAGTGGTCCTGATACTTCGGACGACTTCGGCGTATATTGTTTGAACTCCGATGATGTCACTGTCTCAAATACAGTATTCACAGGTCTTAGGGGCATCTCGGTCTCAGGCGGCAGCCGCCATAAGTTCTTAAGCAACGTCGTGCAGACGACTAGTATTAGCATTTCGTTTGATCCTGGCGTGCTTGACGCTCACGTAAAAGACAACCACTTCACGGCAGGATCGTTGTCATTTGCCGGTTCTAATTTGATTATAGAGGGCAACCATTTCTTAGGTGTGCTGCCTTCTAAAGGTGCAACCGTTTCGTCGGTATGGGAAAACAACTACCCTCACCCCGCAGCGAACAACTTCGCAGGCGTCGATACGCTTAAGGTCGAACTCGATAAATATCTTGAGAGCCGCACTCCAGGTTGTCAGCGGACTGCCTTTCTCGATTTCGGTACGCTTGCTTTTACGAATGCGGCTGAATCCAGTGCCGTAACTCTTCCCGTTAAGTTAGGAGGAGAGGTAGACACTACGGCAACTTACACGACGACCCTTAGGTGGACATCGGACTCGACGGCGGGAGATGTTTATTGGCGGATCACGACTGTCTTTAGGGACCGTAACACTGGTTTACTTGGCGCACCCAACGTGCAGACGGTAGTTTCTCCGAGAACGAACCTTACCTTTAGCGCAGACGAAACAGTCTCACTCTCGTTCCCTGCGACTTACGGCGTTACGACACCGACACATGTTTCTGTTGAGGTCTCACGCCTTGCTCTTGACGGCTCTGATACTTTACCGACATCTGCCTACCTTTTACAGGCACAGATTGACTTGAAGAGGCTATGATGTATTTCGAACATTTGTACCAAAAAGATCCCGAAGAATACCTCAAGATGGATTTAGATAGCCTTTCAACGCCTGAGCTGAAAGAGCTTAGTTTTTATCTCTGGTACAAATTTCCAGAAGATGAAAAGATGATGGACTTTCGGGACAACAAAGTCATGCCGCGTTTGCAAGACGCAAGTGAAGAAGACGAGGACGGCGTAGATGGCGAATAACATAAAAATTACGACAGAAGACGTAGATCAGATCTTAGATGGTAAGATCAAAGCTACCTCTGCTCATTCGCAGCTTACTGTTGCCATTGGTGACGACTACGACTCTGTTCTCTCCAAGATCACGGCACGTCTTCCCTCTCTTCCTGAGAAGCAAGCTCTCGACAACGCTTTGTTGCCGTCCGCCGTCAACCCTTATATTACTTTGTCTCAGCTCACCGCCGAGCTAGACGCTAAAATTCCTTGGGTTACCATCGGACTTGTTGGCTCCGGTTCAGATTACGAAGGCTCCGACGAGACCGCCTTTCAAAATGCGTTCACCGCTGGCGGTTCTTGGTTTCAGATTCGGGAAGGAACTTACACCTTCACCGCACCTCTGACGATCCCGACCAACGTGCGGCTTGTAGGAACTAGTGCTATCTCAACTGTGCTTACGGGAGCCTTCGCAGGTTCCGTTTTGACCGTTGGCGCTAACAGCTTCACCGGTTTTCTTTCCGTCACTCAAACACTCGCCGGGGAAACGGCTCTTACCCTTGGAAACAACTCTAAGATTGAAAACGTCGTAGCAACGTCGCCGACTCTTGGAAAGACTTTAGTTGCCACAAGCAAAGTCGATCTCAAGATCTTTGAGAGCGTCTTCCAAGGTGGGACCGCACTTCTTACGAGCTGTACGGAAAGCTTTATCCACGGCTGCCTTCTCGATTCTCCCGCCGTCAACGCTTTAAGCCTTGTGACGAGTGGCAACATTTCTCTTACGTCTTGTATTTTTAAGCAGGGTTTCTTCCATTCGCTGTCGTCTACGAACTTGCGTGTCGTCGGCAACCATTTTGAGGATGGCACCAACTTAGTCACTTCGACGGCGATCCTTAGAGCAAACACGCCGAACACGTACAACAACGAAGAAGACGACTTCGTTAAGATCTTATCCTATATAGGAAGCCCCTCTCTTCTCACTGAGAACCCTTCATACTCAAACAACTACGGTGGTCCTCCCGGAGAAGATCTTACCGCACGGGTATCATCACTCGACCTTTTGATGCAATGGCGCTACGAAGAGCGGAACTTTCACCTTCTCGCTTCGGCGGAGCCGACGACGGTTACGTGGAATCCAACGACGAATGCTTTGACAACTTCTGGTACGCTACGTCTTCAAAGCTCCCACAGGGACAGCTTTTGGACTTTGCCTATTTTATCAGCAGTCAATATTCCCACCGGCAACGCTCTTTACTATGTCATCGACAGGACGCTGACGACATCGCCGATCACTTTGACTCCGGTCATCGCACCGCTAGGATCAATACCTAATGATCGTGCGAACCGTCAGATCTACGTCTTGGCGTTTGCTTTAGGGACTACTCTTTGGTGGCGAGGTGGTAACGGCTCAAGGTTCCCAGGAACTGGATCTCAAACCGGAGTCTACTATGTAGACGGTACTTCTAAGAGCCTTCTCGACTTCCTCGGTGCGACTGACTACAACGATTTCGACCCTAACTACTCCGACAACTTTTCAGGTGTACAAGGGGAAAGCTTGGTCACCCGTCTTGGGAAGACCGACACTTTGATCCGCCGTCTCTTTGAGTATTCTAACCACGGCGTTCACCTTTCTGATGCAGGCAGCATCACTGTGGAGACCGGACCTGGAGCGACTTACACCGTTGCTTTATCAGGTACATGGTACCTTTCGTATCCGCACGTCGCCGGTCGCATCACGGCTTCGACGGCTTCGTGGGATTTAGCAGATGGTCAACTCGTATACTTCACCGTAAACCAAGGGGGACTGGCAGGCTCCGACGTAGCCATTTCGGCAAGTACCATCGTAGCAAACGGCTCCTTACCACTCCCGAATGCTTACCCTTTGACCACTAAGTATTTCGTCTTTGCTCGCCGTGTGGGTACATCTGTCTTTTTGTGGGACAATACCGAGCTGCCTGTAGGTGGTAGGTATCCGACGCCAATCGGACGTAAGGTGGTTCCCGTAGCTGTGCCTACCATTTTGACCGACAACGTGCAGTGGGACGGCACCAACTTCCTTTGGGAAGGTTTAAAGCTCGCCGTAAGCACGGGGCAATCACTTGACCGTAACGTCTTAGCTGACCGCACGACCTCTTTGGCAGGTACAACGAACTTAGCCGAAGGGGAAGGGCTCGTCGTAACTCACACTTGGAACGCTGGGTCAACCCCCCAAAACGTTTTCGTAGTCAAGTTAGCACTGCCGCTCGTCAACCAGTTGGATCAAAACCAATTTCTTTGGGTAATGCGGCGAAATAACACGATAATTTTCATGAAGCCGTAACGGAAAAGCCCGCATAGAGCGGGCTTTTTTGTCAGAAAAACATATATGTTTTTCTTACGAAGCTTCTTCGGTCTCTTCGGTGCCAGCAGTCTGAACTTCTGCTAAGATATCCTTCAAGATCTTCCTCGAAGGAGCTTTGAGAAATTTGCTTGCTCCAAGCTCGCCGAGAGCCCCCATGGCGGTGTCCGACACGTCACCACGGGTCTCAGTCGCCAAGTTAAAGAACTTCTCGGCGAGGTTCTCGATGATCTCTTCACGGTTGATCTCGCCGCCGTTGCTCCACTTGCCTGTTTGAACGGCGAGGTTCACTTGGCAGACGAAACGGCTGAAGGCACTGATGGCAGAGTTCTTGCGTGTCGCTTTCTTGGCGGGTTTAAATCGCTCCAAAATCTCTTCATAGGTAACGGACACGACGGTCTCACACTGCTCTTGCCCGAATGGGGTAGTCTTCGTCGCCTCGCAGACGATGTTTAGGGTTTGACCCGGACGAAGCTCAGGAACGCTATGGGTAGTCATACTACTTTCCCTCCAACTGCTTAAATTTTGAACGCTGACACTGGTGATTAGGTGAAGTGACGCTAAGGGCTTCTCGGGTTCTGTGCAAGTCTTTTTTTCAGCCAGCGTAAGATTCTTTAAAAATAGGGGAGCCAGTATGCAAAGCTTGACAAAAGTTGGAGATTTCAACGTAGACCTTCAAGGTCGAGATCCCCACAGTTTAGATCCAGTTACCAAAAAACAACTACTCTTCTTGGTTTATCAGACCATTTTGAAGGGTATGGGTCAGCCGGAGAAGTCGTCGGCATTCAAATCCCTGATCGACAAGATGCCTGCCCACGACGTTGATCTTGAGTGGAAAGCCATCACTGACGGCACCGTAACTAAAGGTTTGAAGTCCTTTTTAAGTGGTGGCATGGACGCTGAAGATCTGCACGGTCTTGCAGGTCTCTTTGATGGGATTGCTAAACCATTCTTTACTGAGTACGACGGGCAAGTTCCTGAAGACGATATGAAGTGGGCACACAACGAGATCAAAGACTTCTTCGATAAGGTCTACGAGAAACAACACCAAAAAGCTCTCAATGGTCCGCAAAACCGTCGTCTCACCGCTAAGGCAGTTGTAGGAGGTAAATATCGTGTGGTCGCCAAGAAGTAAAATTGCTTCTAAGTACAACATCGTCAGTGACTACGAACAGTGGAAAGCTGGTCGGTGGGTACATTACGGGCGTCAGCCATTTCTAAAAATAAACCCTCAACAGTTTCACCAAGATCCTGCGGGTATCTACCTCTTCCCTGAAGACTTCCGCACGATGGGTTCGTGGCATTATTTTCCCTACAAGTTCTTTGTGCAGCTTGATCCTTCTCTTAAGGTCTTAGATCTAGCCGATTACAAAACCAAAGAGAGCTGCGAAGAGCTTTACAAAAAACTTAAGTCCGAGCCTGGCAAGTCGTGGAACGCTTACAGTAACGAGAAAACGGAAAGGCATATCGACCTTTTGTGGGAAGATCTAAAAACACGCCATTCACCTGGCTCTTTCACCAAGCTTCTGCTTTCGGCAGGGTTTGATGCCGTCTTTGACGACACCAACTCTATTTTCTCAGGTGAAACGCAGCTCATAGTTTTGAACTTGAAGAAGCTCGGCAAGATCACGAGACAGGACAAGAAAGGCTTCGGCTTCGCACTCGTGCGGTCAGTAGCCGACGAGCTTAAAGCTGCGTTAGAAAAGTTCGGGACCGTAACCGAGAAAAGACCGAAGACGGAGTTCTCGGGGTGGGACAAGAGCTTTGTGACTTCTATGAAGGTTTATGTTGAACATCCTACCGACGTAAAAAGCCACGGCGGCAAGAAAACTGCCACCTTTGAGATTAGAACAAATCCCGGTGCGGGCTCTGACCCTAAGGTTGCACGCCCTGTAGACAAGATCACGGTTGAGACGTTGTGGAGCAAGGGCAAAGGCTTTCACCGCAGCTCTGACACCCGAGACTTCAATTTTAAAGATTGGCTGCCTGACATCGTGGAAGCCGTCGAACGTTTATTTGGAGAATCCTAAAATGTCATTCATCAAAAAGATCTCAGCGAACTCAGACCGTGAAAAGAAGTGCAAGATGCACATCTTCCTCCCGGAGACGATGGAGCTTTCCGCTGAATTTAGGTACGCTTTCCAAGAAAGCCTCTTCGACAAATTTGCTAGACGAAACTTCGACTCTCAAGACGACGTAGATGCCGTCAACGATGAGATCGCAGAACACGTCACCTTCGTCTTGAAGCACGCCATTCCTTCGCTTTGGACGTTCTTCAATCGCTACCTCCGTGAGAAGTCGCCCTATTTCGGCGTGAAGTCGATCACAATCGAGGATGAGCCTAAGCTGATTTGGCAAGACAAAGCATCCCCAAGCGAGCTTTTGAAGGACAATGCCTGCGTCTTAAAGATCGAGTTCTTTGTCATGGAGAAGGAACTGGCTTTTGATCTTCAAACTATTGTGGAAAATCACCCTAAACCCTAAGAAGATTTATACTTCACGTTTAAACTTCCACCAGTCTTGGGTATGATGTGAAGTATGACTCAGCAAAGAATTGATACTACATCCGTTGTCGATATTCGGGACGAGGTTATCCTCGCTTCCCAAGATCACTTAGCAGCCTCTCCTGTCGTTACGTACAGTTTTCTACCCGCAGACGTTTCCCCGGTCGTAGACGAAATAAACATACCAAGCCACGGTCTTAACAATGGCGATGCTGTGTACTTCTACAGTACCAATATGCTGCCTACTGGTCTGTCGCCTTACACGACCTACTACATAATAAACACTACGCCGAACACCTTCAAGGTTTCTGACACCTACAACGGTGCGTCAGTTGATATCAACTTTGCAGGCGCAGGAACGCACACGATAACTACGGGCTTAGCTGTTAAACAGTACGATCCTTGGGATGATGTCTTAAGTGCGCTAAATAATTTTGCACTGACACCTTCCACGGTCGTCTCCGCTATGGACGCAGCCTTTGCTCCAAGCGTAGGTAACCCCTTCGTCACGAACTCCCACTTGGATCTTCTTGTCGGCGGTAACAAGAACTTTGTTTTGATTGGTCCGACCGGCTCCGACGCCGACTTCATTGGCAACAATAAGACGCCGTTTACGGACGCCATAACCTATCTTCAGGGAAGAGACGGCACGACTGAAGGCGGTTGGATCGTTGTCCTCCCAGGTACTTACACTTTCACATCGACCCTTTCAGTTCCAGACGGCATTCGCATAGAAGGTCTCCACCCTGAAACGACCTTTTTGGTTTCCTCTGGAAACTTTGCTGTTGTCGATCTTGCCGGAAGCAACGCTTGTTTGGACAAGTTTTCGCTTCAAAGTGCTGCCGCTACTACGCAGCCGACGCTTAAGATCACCGGACAACGCTGCACAGCCACGCTTTGTAAGATGGTAAGCTTCGGCTTCTCTGCACTACAGCTCACCGGTATGCGAAACACTGTGAAGGCGTGCCGCATTCAAAGCTCTGCCGTTCTTGCCAACCCCGCCGTCTTCTTGCAAGGTATTCAAAACAAAATCGAGCATTGCTCTTTTGCGGGTACGTTGTCGGGTGGAGCAGTCAAAATTGAGGGCGATGGTGGTGGCGTCTTCGCTAACTATTTCGCTGCAACTATGACGGGCTTTGCTTACAAAGTCTTAAGTAACTCGGTGAACAACACGAGACTCATTGCTAACTACTACGGCTCTGCGGCGTCCGTCGCTCTGTCTTTGGACGCAGGTAGTGATACCGTTCGTTACGCCAACATGCCTAACGCAGGTGGCGTGAACGATAACAACTTTTTGGTTCCCCTTCAACGCTACACCGGTCAGCCCACGTTGAACACAGACACCGTAACTACGGTGACGCCTGCCGGTGCTTTAGGTACTCCCTTTTCGTTTCCGGTAACGGATGACGATTTAACGACGATCACTTCAGATCTCGACCTCTTTCTTGAACGTACTTTTGAAGAACGCAACTGGTTCCTGACTTCGACCGATCCTACCTTCGACGGGGTAGGTGCGCCTTTATCGGGTATCTTCGCTTGGAACGGCACGACTTTGACCTTTCCACAGTTCTACGTGCAGTCAGTATTCGCACGCAATGCGAGATGGGTAATCAACGCAGGCTCGGCGAACCTGTCGGCAAACCAAGTGCTCTACGTCGATATCGACCAATCGTTGGCTGGTATTGACATCGTACTAGTACCCCAAGTTGGAACGAAACCTTTAGCTTTAAATAACCCAAACCTTAGCCAGAGACTTGTTTTGGCGTTAGGCTTAGGAAGCAACGCCGCTCTTTGGACACAAGGCTACCGCCTGCTGACAGCTCTTACATCTTTCGACGTGGAAGGAACGCCACTTCCACTTGTTCGCTTCGTTGGTCTTACTGAGTCCCGCAACCCTGCCGTACCCTTCGACGGTTTCAGTGCTACGGCTCAAGCAAACCTCGTCGATAAACTCTCAGCGCAGTCTGCTCATCTAAAGTTGCAGTTCGAAAGAACCAACGTCAGCTTAGAGCCCCTTACGGCTAATGCTGAGTTCTCAAGTGAAGCCATTGCGGGAGCTTGGCTAGTCGAGCCGCTGGCGTCGTCGCTACCTGCAACCCCTACGCACATCCTCCAAGTAAAGGGTTCCGCTTACGCCCTTGTTCCGGCGTCCGGTATTTACCGGTACCACCGTGACGGTGCGGCGTGGTCTCTTGTTTCAGGAAATCCCGGAACTGCGCCTTTCACAGCGATGGCACCTTTCCTCTCTGGACTTGCACTTCTGCAAACCAACGGCGGCGTCGTAAGCTACGACCCTGACGCAATCGGCGGGACGACGTGGACCTCCTTTGGTCCATCGTTAAGTTCTAAAGTTACATCGGTAGTTCCTTTCGCATCTTCCCGACCGTCAGGCTTTATGCCGGGTGGGCAAGCGGACTACGCCGTACAGACGCCGAACCATTCGATCTTTACGACGCTTGACGGCTACACTGTAAGGTTCTCGCTTCAAAACAATGCCGTTGACATCATCCCTAGAGTCTTTACGGAAGGTGCTAGGGATACAGGGCTTTTGTCGTTCAGCCAAAGGGATACCGGCTACAACTCGCTTCGAGATCCCGTTGACGGCTTTGAGCTTTTAGACAACGGTTTAACGAAGACTTGTGCGTTACCTGTTGGCTTCAAGGGCAAATTCCTTCCCGGTAAAGACTCGCTCTTCGATGAATTTAAGGCGACTAAGTTCGACAGCCTTCTTGTTGAAAACTTCTCGCACGATTCTCATAGTGGTTCTTTCTTATGTATTGCGAAGAATACTCCTCTAACAAAATACTACATTATTGGTGGCGGTAAAGACGTAGCGTATCTCTACGACGTTTTGACCATAGCAAGTGCTCCACAGTTTACAAACTTCACGGCGCATTTTTGGGCTGCCTTAGCTGCTAAGCAACAAGTGATCTGCACAGGCACGTTGACTTCCACAGGTGCTTTCGCTGCTTTGATCGGTTCCGCTTCGGGTGGGACGTGGACTTGGATCAACCAAACTTTAGGCGGGGCAACTACTAGCGTTGGCTCCATAGGCGTTTACGACCACTACTACGGCGGCACTAACGTCGGCGACTTCTACGCCCTTGCTTCTAACCCGTCCCGCACTCAGCGTCCGACCCTTTGGAGACGTGACGGTATTACTGGCTCGTGGACGTTCAAAACGTTCAACAGCGTCGTTTCTTTACCTGAGGACGTGTTAGTCCCGGCAGGTGTCGCCAACTCTTACATGTATATAAAAGCGACGGACGCTATAAGCGGCTACGGCGTAGCATCTCCCGCTGCGATTTCTTTCTTAGTGGCTGACGGGTCTCGAAGCAACAGACCGACGATGTTCTATTTCAATAGGACGGCAACTTACGGCGGTGTTCGTTTAGGCGACGTTGCAGGTCCGACAGTGGACGTAGTGAGTGCCGCAGCTACATCTTCCTCTGCTACGAAGTCGTGGGGAGGAAGCTATTCTTACCACGCTCACACGCAGTTTTGGTTTGTCACCGACACTTTAACGACAAACAAATACTTCATGCAGCACCAAGACACGGGCTTTCTTGCATGGAGTAGTGGAACAGTTGCGACGGCACTGACATGCTCATTTATAGGGCGCAGCGGTAACCTGACAGCTTGTAACAATTTCATCTACAATACTTACAGTGGTTCTGCTCCGTACAAGTTCCAAGTCTTGGCAGATCAAGGCGTAGTGACGCTGACAGCGAACAGTCTTACTGTTACTTCGACCTCCATCTTGAGTATCGGCGTTACAACCGACGACCACGTAGGCACGCTGACTTGCTTCTCAAGCGGGGAAACTTCAACCTACATGCCGTCTCTTGGTTCATTCCGTGCGGGTGAGCCTAGCATTTCGATTGGTTCCTTCGTCGAAGAGTCGAAGACTTTCGTTCAAGGTGCAGGCTTCGGCAATGACCCTGACCTCGGCGGCGGTATTTTTTGGTACGAGCCCGGCTCTTACGTAAAGAGCTTGGCGAAGAATATTTGGGCAGGTCTTAACCGTGGTGGTTATCTTTGGATAGCTGACTCGTCTAAGAGCACACGGCAGACGGAGTTTTCTCCGAACCTTGCCACAGTTCGTGGTGACGTTTTAGTTACAAACTTAGGCTCTGCTTCCTCTTACGACTACGCATTCGACGGTACCGGAACTAATATCGGCTTCGTTTATCCTGACGCCGCCAACGGCAATAAGCTCGGGTTTGTCATCTATGACGTAGCAACTGCCACACTATCGGCACCAGAAAGGGCAGGGTTCGCTCCGCTGAACCCGCCAGGAACTTCGGCTGTAATCGGCATCCCCCGCATCGTCTATAACCCGACGACGGTCTCTTGGGATATCACTGTCCAAGACAACAGCAGGACAAGTGGTAATGGGCAGCTAGCATTTTACAGACGACCTGTAGCGTCAGCAGCTTGGGTCTTGGAGACAATTGGTCCGGCAACAGATCCAGGTGCTACCAAGGTTTTAGCTTCGATGACGGACGGCAACGGCAAAAACCCGTCGAGAGCGGCGATTGCCGCCAACGGCGACGTAGTTGTGGCGACTGAAGCAAGCTCTTCGAGCAACCTTCTCGTCGCCGTTAGGCAACAGTCCAACGAGCAATGGCTCACTGTTACAGCGACCTTGAACCCTATTACTGGCGGGGGCTTCGCTTCACCGCAGATTGCAATCTCAGGAACGACTTATTGGATCTTCGGTAACCGGGATTCTTTAAGTGTGGCGAAAGTTATTACGACCACCAACTATTTGAGTTGGTCGGCTGCTACGTCGTTTGCAACTTCGACGACCTATAACCGTGCTCAAGAAGTCACCGTATTTCCTTACAGCGACGGCGTGGCTGTTGCTGCCAAGCTTGCGAACGTCTCGCCACTTGCGGGTACTCTGAAAGAGTTCGGCGTCTTCCGTTTCTACAACGCCTTCGCCGTCAGTACGAATATCGTATCTGCTAACGGCAGACTTCAGTCCGCATTTTTAAGCGGCGACGAAGAAGCCGACTACACGCAATTGTCGTTCGGCTACAGCGGTGCCCTTATGATGGCAGCTCGTCGTCCCGGTCGGTTCACAGACCATTGGTCAGTGCGTCTCAGCAATAACCAATGGGCAAACTACGGTGACAGTGCATTAGGCAGCGGTCGTCTGCTTGCTATCGGCAACAAGACTTTCCGGGAAAACTATCAAGGCGTAGACGGCGTAGATCTTATTCACGAATTTGACAGCACGGAAACAAGGATACGGACTTGGACGGATCTCCCGGTAGCCGAAAGAGAGTTGGGGCAATACATCGCCCTACGTTATCCATTCAGTGCAGACGGCTCTGCGGCACGCCTTTTCCGCTACGGCAATCCAACGGTGGGAATGACTTCCGACATCAACTTACAAAACGGTCAGCTTCCTACGGTCACCGCTCGGCAGTGGCTAACTGTCGTCGGTTCAACGAGGGTGCAAGGTGGAGCAGGAGCTTCCGTCTTGCAGCACGGCTCCATGCTGTTTGTTGCAGCTCCACCAAGCACTACGAACACACTTTACTTTGGCTCCGCTACCGTTGGGACAGCGGGTCTGTTCAGAATTGATCCTCAAGATACATTGACGATCAAAGGAAGCTGGAAACTAAGTGCCCCAAATAACGCAGGTCGTTCATACACTATTACTGGACCGCTCACGTTTAACCTTGATGCTTCTACCTTAGGACATCTAGTCTTGAACTTCCCTACGGCTTCAAGCTTGACCTTAGATGCTGCCGCGAATCCGCTTAGCTATTGGCAGGACTTGAACCACTCCCAAACGAACTACGCCGTCGTGTTAGGTGAGTTGCGGTCTGTGCATTTTTTCCTCTACGGTTTACCGCAAGAAAACTCGCACTTATCCAAACTTACACTTGGCTCTCTTGAGCCGAGGGAGTGGACGGAGACGCTTCGTAAAATTAACTACGCCGCACCAGTATCGCAGTATGCTCAAGGCAAAATTCTAGGACAGAGATTATACGTCTCTCCAGTGACGATAGATTCAGTTACTATCAAAATAGAGGGCTCTCTGCGTGGTATTCAACGTCTTGATTTCCCAAGCATTGCAGGCGCTAGACATCTTCTAGTCGTGCAAGGTTTGCCACCTCTCAGCACTGGTTATTATTTTTACCGAGTTGAAACACCTCAAACTTTTTCTGGTCTTGAAGGATTAACAGTAGACCATGTAGCTGGTAGGTATGATAACTTGGTGGTATTCGAAGCTTTCTAAAAGGTTGTTAAATGGCAGACATTATTGTTTCACTGACAAAACGAGGCAGAGAGCTAGAAGCACAACAGCTTCTCTACGGCTACGGCTTCCGCATAGACTTCTTTCAAGTCGGTAGCGGCGGTCATGACCCCGGTAACCCAACGCTTGCTCTTCCTCTTGACGAGGACGTGTTAGAGCTGCCGGGAGCTTTCTTCGGTCCTGAGCCCATCGACACCGGCATTTTGATTACATCTACTTGTCCGAGATGGACTTGTATTATCCAACCTGGAGAAGGCGTCGGAGCAATGTCAAACTTCGGTTTGGTGGCGACCGTCGTCTACGTTCCTGCTGCATCATTCTTTATTCAGCCTATCGACGTAACGGCTGGCTCCTCAAACAAAAACTTCGGCATTGCCGACGTAAACGTGGCAACTGAAACAATTACAATAGCCGGGCACGGTTTTGTGAACACTGACCAAGTTGTTTTCGCTAGCAGCGGTGGTCTGCCGACAGGTCTAAATAGTACGACTCCCTACTATATTGTAGGAGCGACGGGCACGACGTTCCAAGTATCGCTTACAAACGGCGGACCTGCGGTTGACATCACGACGCAGGGTACAGGTATCCATACGGTGCGACTTGCAGGTGACGACACCATTCTTAAAAACACACATGGTCTTGTAGACGGCAATGAAGTCAACATGATTACGACAGGTACGATGCCTGGCGGTCTTACTGAGGCACAAACTTATTATGTTGTGCAGAGCAACGCCAACACGTTCAAGCTATCTTCGGTTCCCGGTGGTCCTCCCATTGACATCACGTCGTCGGGTACAGGAATACATACGGTAACGAACCTCAGCTCTCTGCCGGGAAGTGCTCCGCTTGTCGGCAGTACGTTCCTGTACGCTCAAGCGAACTTCCCACTGAGGACTAAACTCAGTTCGTCCCGTGAAACATATAACGTAACACTTCAGACCTAAGGGCAACCATGGCACTTGAAGCCCTCCTAAAATTTAAAAACATCGACAGCACTGAGAACATCAATGCTCGCCTAGCGGGTCTTATTCCCAAAGGTGTTCTCAAAGGTGGTGTTGTAACGGCTGAGCCTGCCTCGTTGCAGGTTCGTGTCAAAGGAACTCTTGGAGAGCCTTGGGTTCTTCTTGCTTTCAGCAGCGGGGGGATGCTTATTCGTGAAAGATCTGAAGAGTACGTTCTTCCGGTCGTAGCGGGTGTCGTCAACGTCGTCGTGCTTAGAGCCAAATACTTAGAGTCACAAGCACCTCTCACAAGCTTAGAGGTGATGACGTTAGGTGCTTACCAAGCTGATACCGAAAAGGATTCTTTGATTCGTCTTGCTTCCGTCACACCACCTTTAGGTGCGGTGTCGGTGAATGCAGAAGACATCGACCTTTCGTTTCGAGACAGCATCGAAGGCTTCACTCGTAGAATCCTTCGAGACGTAGTAACGACGAAGGAAGATCTTCCTGCGGTCAGTGGCTTCCCTGCTACAGCCGAAATCAACTTCGTTGCTAACAACTTTTTAACCAATACAACTATCAGCGTGTCGGCAGGTCTTCTAACTGAAGTCTTCTCGATTGTTCCAGCGATCAACTTTGTGGTTGGTAGTCCTTCGATCCCCGGTCTTTCAAGAGTCAACCCGAGCCAGAAGTCAATTGTTTCCGCAGTCGAAGCTGCCTTGAGTGGTATCGTTACGGTTACGACGGCGACCCCTCACGGACTTGCCCCTGGAAACCAAATTAGGATTTCGGGCTCTTCCGCTCCAGGTGCTAACAGTGTTTGGACCGTGGATGCGACGGGTCTAACGGCGAGTTCTTTCCGTTTTGTCAAAGGCGGCAGTGCAACTCCGTTCACATCTACAGGTGGTAACTTAGTAAACACCGCCGTCATTGCGACGGTGACCGTTAAACTAGCACCGGGCGTAACACACGACCTCGTAGCTAGCCAACCTATTGTCGTTACTAATGCGACAGATCCTAGCTTCAACGTAACGTCAAGCGTCAGCTCGATTGTGGACGCTCAGACGTTTACATATCAGATGACAGGCTTCCCGACCGGCGACTCCGGCAACGGCAAAGTCACCAAAGTCGGCTTCTCGCTTCCGCCTAACGGTGTTGAGATTGGCGAAAGTGCAACTGTCACCGCTGCCAACTTCGAAACAGCTTTCCTTGCGTCAGGTCTTTCGACTCTTATAAAAGCGAACGCAATTGGCTCTTCGATTCAGCTTGAAGTTGTAGATGTTGGTATCTTAGGCAACACGTACACAATTTCAAAAGCAGAGCCTGGCGTAGTTTCAGGTTCAGAGCGCATCGTTCTAAGTGGCGCGACGTTTTCAGGTGGCGCAGACCCCATTGCAGGTCTAAGCTCGGCAGTTGATTTGCGAGCTGGCGACCTCTACATTGTTCTTTTCGGCGACATCGGCACGATGGAGATTTGGGGTTACGACGGCACTCGCTTCCGTAACTTGACCTCCGCCGCTACGATTACGCTTCTTGACTTCCACCGTAGAAACCTTCTCCCTAATGAGAAGCACCTTACGGAAAACGAAAAGTCTGCACTTGTGGGGACTGTGGGAACACCGTCCGCCACGAACCCTTTCGTTACGAAGCAAGACACTTCCATTCTAACGAATAACCTTGCCGACGCCTTGCAAGGTGCTGACAACGAAACGCCGTCAGGAGCTAACCGCTTCCTGACCGAGGCTCGTGTCCGTGGTGAGCGGGGAGCGATCTCCATCCCCGGAGGTACCAACCTTTCGATCCCGGCAGCCAACGTCAACGCTGCGACCGACGTAATTACTTACGCTGCTCACGGAATGTCGGACGGCTTCGCCGTTTCGTTCACGACATCAGGCGTTATTCCTTCGGGCTTGCTCGTGGGAACGACTTACTACGTCGTCAGCTCGACCTTGAACACATTTAAGGTAGCTCTTACCTTCGGTGGAGCTGCCATCGACATCATCTCGTCGGGATCAGGCACGCACACCCTTGTCGTTCCTTACCAAGATTGGGTCAAGCTTCCAGCAAGTGAGCGTTGGGTTGTAGGCACAGAGACTGACTCAGCACTTCAATACTTCAACGTCGTCTTCAACTCCACCTTGAAAAACGCTGGTGGACCGGACGAGTATACGCAACAAAGCTTTACGCCTGTGAAGGTGGACAAGCTCTATATCGACAAGCCCTTTATTACGGGTAACGAACTTAATCCGGCAGATGCTTTGATCGGTGCGGACGGCGGCGGTGTTTACCCTCGTGCTGAAGCCCCCCTCTTAGGTAACCCGACTGATCTTTATGTAAAGCTCACAGCACAGCCCAACAACGGTGTGGCTACGGTCTTCTATAGCAGAGCAGCTAAAGAAAAGGTACGAGCAACTACTGCCGACATGCTTATGGGTCCGCAGCGGATTACGCCTGCATCTATTAAAGATGTAGAAAACAAAGTTGCTGAGCTGCGCTTCAACGCAGGAATCACCGTCAGCGGTACGTCTATCACGTTCCCGTCCAGTCTTTTTGTTTCTAGCAACCTTCAGAACTTTAAGTTCCGCCGAGCAGTCGGTGGCAAGCTAGCATGGCTCTCGGCAGGCTTCACTGCCAACTTCGCTACAGGCACAGGCACGGCAGGTATCATCGAGAACTTCTCGACGGTCACTTTCCCGGCAGCCAGCACTTGGTCGAAGTACATCTTGAGCCTTGCGTCCACGGGGAAGATCAATACATATAAATTAGAAGACCATTTAGAGTTCTCGACTGACCTCGCCTTCGACACGTCGGTCTCTACCCTCGCTACTTCTAACCTCGCTTTCACTAAAGGTGAATGGGTATTCGCAGTCGTAGCGGTGAAGTCAAATGCCTTAAATACAGGCATCGAAGACCTCGTAGCTACGTCGGTAGAGCTGTACCCATATCAGAGTACAAACTCTCGTGATGCGGGTGCGGAAATCTTGGTTGGTGACGGTACGAACACCTTCGGTCACTTTTCTGGAACAGGCGCACACATAAGAGCACTTAAAACGGCTCAACCTTACGACCGTATAAAACTTCTGAGAGGAACTTACCTCGGTCAGTTCCTCATCAATAAAGACAACATCACCGTCGAGTTCTCTGCGGGTGCGGCTCTTCAGCATCAAGTTGCAGCGATCCTTCTCAACATTGTTGCCGCCAACGTCAACTTTGTTTCAGATACTTTCACATCGACAGCTCACGGACTTTCCAACGGGCACCTAGTTTCGATTTCGTCAGGCGGCACTTTACCGGCAGGATTAAGTGCGGCGATCAACTACTATGTAATCACATCTACGACGAACACTTTCCAACTGTCTTTGACTCCTGGTGGAGCGGCGGTCAACATGACCTCTGCCGGAGCGGGAACGCACACAGTTGAATTGGTAAAGGTAGCTTTCAACGTCAACGCTGCTAATTTCAGAGCTGAAAACCCACGCTTTATCAACTCGTCTGTTGGAATGCATTTCACTTCTAACGCTACCAACGTAGAAGTTTTTGATCCTACGTTCTCTGCGGCGGTCACAAGGTTCACGGCTGCCACGGCGCTTACAGCGCCGGACGTTCGCTTCCGCTACGCCAACGTAGCGACTTGGATCTGTACGGACGGGACGAGCACGAAGTACGTCGGTGACTTCAACAGCGCCAACGCCTTGAACGATGCACATGCGGCAGCTTCCGCAGGTGACAAAATCATTGTCTACCCAGGTACTTACACAAGAATTACGGGTTGGACGAAGAGCCAGATCCAAGTCGAAGGTTACGCAGCCGGTCAAGTCTTTGTTGACGGCGGGGGTAGTAACGCTGCCATTACGATTTCGGGCTCTGGCAACTTCCTTCAAAACCTTGTTCTTCAAAATGCCTCCATCGGTATCAGTTGCTCTTCCGGCGCTGCTTATAATACGTTTGCTGATTCGGTAGTTTTCGCTTCCAACGTCATCATCCCTGTCAAGTTCCCGACGACTTCTGGCACCAAGCACAATAACTTCCATCCAGTCTACAGTGGGAACATTTCGGTTTCTGCTACGTCGGCGGGGACAGCGAAGCAAGTAGTGACATGCGGCGACGGCATTTCGTCTTGGGGTGACTACACCGGCATCGACGCCATCAACCAAGCGATCTTGGCTGAGCAAGAAGGCACCACCATCAAGGTAGCAAAAGGCAGCTACGTTCCGATCACGGGACTTACGTTCAACCGTTTGACCTTTGAAGGCTCCGGCGACAACTGTCTCATTAGAGCTAGCTACTCGAACTTGAATGCTCACTGTATCAACATCGTCGGTTCGTTCAACAGCTTCAGAGGTTTCCACCTTGAGGCTCTTAACAACGGAACGGGCGACTACAACATTTTAGGCTTTGACATCACGGGTAGTGACAACACTATCGAACGGATTTCTTTCACCGACACTGGTACGTCGCAGATCGTTCCCCACCGTCGTTACAAAGTAGCGTCAGGTGTTCGCAACAGGTTCTTCCCGCACACGGGTTCTCCTACGGGTTACATCTCGTGGACGGTCGGCGACGGTAAGAGATCGTTCGGTGACTTCAACGGACTCAACGGTATTACGTCTGCTCTAACTGAGCTGCCGCCGAGACCTCGTGGTCTTAACGGTGACATCTCCAACATCAGTGGAGCGCAAGCCACCTTCGAGGACTTCACGGTCCCTGCGGTCATCGAGTTCGTCAACACGTCGTCAAGCTATTACGTCGATTCTCTTTATAGACACCTCACGATTTCGACAGGTCCACTAGGTAACCGTGGCTCGTGGAAGGTCATTCAAGTCTTGAGTGCTACGTCGGTTCGCCTTGAGCGTTTCGACGGTGGCTCTTGGACAACTTCAAGCGGACACGTTTGGGATCTTCTTACGGGGAGTAAGATTTGGGTTCTTCCAGGTACGTACCAAAACTTTACGATCCAAGAAACCAAAAACGATGTTTACCTTCAGGCTTGGGGCTCAGGTAGCGATGTCATCATTCAAGGTGGCTCGCCGTGTATCTTGGTCAAAGGTAACAGGTGCCGAATTTCTGGCTTCCGTTTGGAAGATCCAGGTACAGGCATTCAAGTTACAGGCAGCGACAACCTCTTTGAGGGAAACCGCTTCGGTACCAACCTAACGGCTAAGTATCTGATTGACACCACGGCGCTTCGTAACCGTATGCTTGACAGCATCGAAAACAACGATAAGGTTGCTTACGTCGTCTCAACGCTGCCGTCTCGTGGTGATTTCGTCGGCTCCACTCATGCCGCTATCCAAGCGGCGGTGACGGCAGCCGGTAATGATCCGCACATTAAAACGGTCTACATCGGTGCAGGAAGCTACACCTTTGCTGCGACGGTGAACGTCCCCGCAAGTGTGACGGTTGTAGGCTCAGGCTACGGCACGCTTCTAACTGGTACGGGAGCTTTCGCAGCCTTCACGCTTAATGCTGCCGGTGGACATACTATTTCGGGCATTCGCTTCAACAACTTCAGCAACTCGCTTACGGGACCGGCTGCTAACGTGTTTGCACAGAGAAACTGGTTGGTAACAGCGCCCATAAACGGTAACGTAACTGGCAACACGACAGGTAACTTGTAATGGGTACACAACACAATTCAAATGTGGAAGTGCCCTCGCAGTGGGACATGATGCAGGCTGAATATCTGTCGATGGTGGCAAACCCTGTCGTTTGTCAGCAAGCGAATATAGATCTCATGACGTATGCGGAGTGGATTCTCGAAGCGACTATTGATTTCAGTGAGGCTCCTATGGGAGATCACAACACTATTCTTAGAGAAGTGGACTGATGGCGTACTTAGATACTCCAGATACAATTATCTTGAACTTGACGCTTGAAGGCAGAAACCTTTTAGCTCGTTGTAAGTTTGGTAACGAATTGATCTATCGCCATCTCGGCTGGCAGCTCGGTCGAAGCGGTTACGTTCACTTGAACCCCGTCCACGTCACACCTCTCGATGATTTTGCTACGGAGTCCGTTGGCTATATCGAAGTGTTAGACAACACGTTCGACGCCGGAGATGCCATCCTTCTCAACGGCAAGTCTTTCGGCTACAACACGCATTGGACTGCGGGCTCCTCTATCCCGGTGACGGTAGAAAACATTATCGAAGCCGTCTTAGACTCGAAGGACACCCGTCACTATAGACTTGTGAACCTTGATGTTGATCCAGGCAATCCTAACAGGATACGCATCACAACGACTGTGACCGGCAACGTTTTAGCAGGGAGGACCTTTCCTTTTGCTGCTGCCGCCGTCAATACGGCAACGGATACGATTACGCTAGCTGACCACGGTTTGGTGAACGGTGTCATGGTCAACATCGACACGACGGCGACGTTACCTAACGGCATCACGGCTGGTACTGACTACTTTATCATCAACGCCACCACGAACACTTTCCAACTATCTACGACTTTGAATGCTCCTACCTTAGTAGACATCCTAACTCAGGGCACGGGTACACACAGCGTTGTGCCGGTCGGGAACTTGTTTCCTATCGACACAGCAGAAACGATTGGCTTCGGCAGCACGACGAATTTCTTCGTGACACCGATGTCGCTTTCTTTGACGACGACTTTGATTGATCCGGCTTATCCAGTCCCGCCGACGCTAGGCACTTTCATTTTGCCGGATGGTCGCATTGAAACGCCGACGCCTTCGTCCGTATCCTTTGTTATGCGGGTACCTGACGGTCCTGTAGGACTTAACGCCTACGGTGAGATCGGACTATGGGCAGAGGTTTTGGAATCAATCCACCCCATGGAAAAGGGTCGTAAGGTTCTTTACGCTCATGGACACTTCCCTATTCAAGCAAAAACCGACCGGCATCTTTACACGTATAGACTGGTCATCAACTTTTGAGATAGAATCATGAAACTAGACAAACGAAATCCTGATGATGTGAAGTGCGGCGTATTCGACGCTGTTGGTCAGCAACTGCCTTTCGTTGTGTCTTACGACACTGAAACTTGTGAAATCGAGATGATGTTGAAGCTGCATGATGAAGAGCCTGTTGAGGGCACAGAGAGTGTGAATTTTTATGTTGTATTCGGACAAGACAAGCGACCTTTTGTAGCCAAGTTCGTGCTTCCCGGTTCATATGCTTTAAACGAAAAAGGCGAGCGTCTCTAACGAGGGGGGTGAGTTCATTAGAAGACTGCAAGCCATCGAAGATCTAGTTGCTGGTACCCTAAACGATTACATGAATTTAAAAATGATCGTTCGGGGGCGTCCACGTTTCTTAGATCCTCAACTCGACCGTGGCTACTTAAGGTTCGCTCTCCGTCGTGGTGCTAGTTTCACAGCTCTTTTGCCTGATAATAAGTTCAAGTTGTCGTTGTCTGCGTATAAAGCTTCTCAAAGAGTTGTCCTCCAAAGCCGTCCGAGCTGGTTTCAGCTCAATTGTTTAATCAGAGTTGGTTCGTCCGAAAGCGTCGGCGAACTCCATATTATCCAAGACTTGATTGCTGACTCAGAAATAGAGACGAGAGATCCTCTCCTACAAAACTATATCGTGGACGAAGATTCCGACGTTCCCAATTTCGTCACACTTCTCGGCACACCTGCGACGTTCTTCGCTGTCGCTTTGCCGCCCTTTGAACGCAAAAGTCTAATCATTGAAAGTTGGTATCGCATCTTCCCTGGAGACGCCATCTACTGTTCACCAACTCCACAAGTCTACGACTCGCTAGCAGAATTTGAAATCAAACGAGCGGACGCCATCGGCACTAGACCTGGAACAGGCGTTGAGCCGACGACCATTTACCGCTACGAAGTCGAAGTGGCAACTAAAAGTGGTTTGCTGCCTTTCGCTCCTACGGTTGATTTACCTCTTTACCTCAAAGCTCAGCCGATCTTTGCCCGTGGTGACTTCGGCGACGGCGACATCAAGATCCCAAACAACATCGGTCCCTGTCTTCTCGACGCCTACTACGGCGACCTCCTCATCAACGAGAAAGTAGAGACGCGCCTTGGCATCAAGACGTGGGACGCCTTCGGCAATCAGCTCAACTCCGCTCTTACGGGCAATCAAGAGTGGCAGCCGATCCCGGAAAACTATCTCCTTCTAGAAAGACCTATACGCTCCGACACTTTTCTTTTCTGGCAACGGATCAAAGGAAAGTTCCAGTATCAGAAGTCAGGCTTCTTCCAAGCCGAGCTAGATGATAGTGGTGAGTTTATAATGTCATCCGATATTCTCGTACCGCACTTTCCTGTGGATAGGCAGCACGGTTGGGTAATTCCGATCATTCCTCAAGGTGCGGCTAGGGTGACGGTGCAGTTTGAACCGCAGGCTACGCAGGTTTTTGATATTCCTGGTAACCAACTCTCTTTTGTCCGTCCAAAGCTTCTTGTAGATCCCAACCGTAAAGGCGTCTTCAGGATTGTTTTTGCGATAAAGGGAGCACCCAATGCAAGGGTGGAGATCAGGGATTGGAACTACGACGGCAGCACAGTGCAGTCTGTTTCTTATTTTATGCTCGGTGCGAAAGCAGCTTTTGGAGACAATAGGTGGTTATCGGGCGGGTTCTGTGCGAAACCGCTGTTTTTCAACTTAGATGTTCTCAAAGGTCATTACTCAGACGGAAGTACGAAATATAACTCAGGTTACGTCTACGTCTAAACGGTGCTTGAAGATTTACTTCTCAACTTGAACTAGGCTCGGGACACAATGACTGAAATTCTTTTACCAACAGTAAACTTCGACAGTACACCGGGTTACAACGAGTTCCGGTTTCTGCACGATGCTTATAGCCGAGAGTTCTTTTATCGCTCACTGATCTCATGCACTCCTGGCATTGTGGACAGGTCGGGAGATCCGGCAGCGGCTCCATTTGAGACGACTCGTCCCCTCTTTGTTTCCGTCAACAGTGCGAACTCGTTGAGCTTAGACATTACGTCCGGCTACGCCATTACTCCGAACCACCGTCTGATCGTTGTCAACGAAAACCTATCCGCAGTACCGCTGCCTGACATCACGGCAGACCGTGTATATGTCGTAGGCATCGAGTACAAGCTCGTAGCAAGCTCCGAAACTCGTCTTAACCGTTTCGGAACGCCTGCGGAAGTTCGCCTTGAGCGACCTACGGCTACACCTTACGGTGGTGAAGCTTCTACGCTTGCCAACGCTTTAGTCGTAGTCAACATCAACGACTACTTCAATGCTTCTCTTTATTCGGAAGAGCGCAAACAGAACATTGTTATCTTAGGTGTTGTGACAGCCCGCTCAGATGCGGTGACGAGTCAGCTTAGTCTCGAAGTAGATTTGACCCGCACCCTGTTCACATTCAACCGTCCTTGGTTCACGACTGAAGATACGGAGCACAGATCCCGCATCGGCTCCGGTCTCGTTACCGACAACAACCCACATGCCACCGAGCTTCAAGACTTAAGCTCCGCAGGCTTTACCCTTTATCAACAGCTTCTTGTAAAGGGCGGCGTCTACAGCAAAGACTCGACCTATTACGGCTACCCAGGAACGTTTTGCGAAGAACTCGTAACCGTCAACCGCTACGAAGTCGATGAGACCGGCGACATTACTGCCGAAGACGATCTCGATCTTGAGGCATTGCGTGGGCGCTACTTCGTAACCTTGGCTAAAGTCCCTGTTCGTGTTGGCTCCCTCTACAAAGTTGGAGAGCCTTGGAAGCCGATTCCTTACTACTGGAAGCCGGGCACCCGCTACCTCATCTTGGGAACTCTTGAGCAGCCGCTTGAATACGGCGTAGCTCTTACCTTTCAATATTTCTCCGTCAATGCCTTGATGCCGCCTTTCGAGTCTTTGGCTCAAGGCGTGCAAGACTTTGAAGTTGGCGAGCCTATAGACGGTCTCGACTACATCGTCAGCGGCGGACTAGCACTGTCTGAGCTTGCACAGACCTCTCTTTCTCTTACAGCTACGTGTGGTCCAATCAAGAAAGCTTACCGTATGCTCTGCGATAGAGACGGTACCCTTATCCTCGATCCACAGCCGCTCGTCTCAATTTTGAAAGTGGTAGATCTCGTAGCGCAGACGACGGTTCAAGTAAACCAAGCTCCGCTAAACGGCTTCGCCGTTCCGCTTACTATAGGTCTTACGAGAGCAACGGAAAGCTTGACGGCTACCCCCGGCTTTGAACTGAATTTAAAAATACGCATCGCCGGTACGGATCAAAACGATTCGACCATTACTGAAGATATTACGTTCAAAGCTTCGCAGTGGACTGAGCAAGGTTCTTCTTTGGAAGAAGAGCCTCTTATGTTCCGCCGCACGAAGCAGCGGTTCACGTCTATTACAAGTGTGCAGCGTTTAAACACCGTGTCCGACCCCGATAACGCAGGCTCCGACGCATTGCTAACTGTTTGGGCAGAGATCCTTCAAGCGAGTGAAACGCAAGAGCTTGCCAACATCTCGTCTTTTTTCTGGGATGGGCAAGCAGCTCGCAGAGTTCGTGACCAACGTGTGATCGCTACGTCTGTGCAAAGACCCGATCAAAGGTCTTACAGGTTTCCTCAGCTTATGCCTGAGTCGGATGCTTCCTTCGTACAGGAACTCTTTTCTGTCATCTTAGATCCGCCTCTGACTGATCCCCTGAAGACGACGAAGCATCTTGCTTTAGAGTTAGACGACGACCGTTACTTCGCCGAGACGTGGAAGACGTTCTCTTCGGTCGATACCGTAGGTCTAATCAAAGTCTTGAGCTACGCCTTAGTTACCCCAGGAACGACTTTAACACTGACGGACGGTAAAGTTCTTACGTTCCTAAACGGAACCGTAGATCCCGACATCGGTGAAGTACAAATTCCTACGTCGTCGGTTACAGGCGATGTTGAGATCAAAAACAGCATCGTCTCAACTGTCAACAACCCAAAGTTCGACTCGACTTGGTTCGCTGAAGCGGGCAACACCGACGTTAGCCTTAGCCGTGTGGAGTCGTCTATCGACGGCTTCTTCGACAACAAAAGAAAAAAGATGACGTTTTCAGCACAGTTCATATTGGGAACGATTGACTTCAACGTCAACGGCACGCCGATCTCTACTGTGACTTCGACCCTAGTCCACGACAACTCCCTTGCGGCTGTCGTCGTCGCCGTGAACAACTTAGAGCCTACGACCGGTGTCAACGCCGTCGTCGTCTCAGGTGCTCCCTACAGCTTCATCGTCTTCAACGGACCTTCAAGCGGCGTAGATTTCACGGTCTCAACTCCTGTCTTTTCAGCAGCCAACAGCGCTCCGGTTACGTCTTTAACGAGTCCGTTCAGCTTTACGCAGCCTACGGGCGGTGCTCTCACCGCAGATCACCTACCTGACCGCTTTCTTTCTGAAGAGAAAGAGTGGCATTACCTTTCAAGGGCTATTCCTTGGCTAGGCGTAGGTCTTCAAGCTTCGCTCTCATTTTCGGGAGACGTAGCGACCAACATCCAAAACTTGGACCAAGCGGAAATCGTCCCTGGAAAAATCCTCGTCGCTCGTCGTGGTGTACCTTCGCCAAGTATCGACAGATCCATCGGTGAGTTTTTAGTAACGGATAGCTCTCTTCTTCTTACGTTGGAGTCCATCGTTGCTACGATCAACCACACAGGCTTTAACAGCGGTGTGCGTGCTGCTTTGAACGACACCAACACGGCGGTTTTAATCACCATCGGTGGCTACGCACAAGCAAGCTTTACACTTCTTCTCGAAGCCATCTCAGGCACATGGGTAGTCCAAGACTACACCCCAATAGGTGGTTCGGACTCTATCGGTTTCATGAAGACGATTTACCCGCTCGCTAAAGCGGAGTGGCGTTACCAAACCATCGACCAAACAGATCCAACCGTGAACCATGGTCCCGGCAATTGGTCGCCTTGGGAGTCGATGGACTCGATCTCGAAGACGGCTTGGAAATTCGATGGACCATTGAGCTTTCCGCTTTACGCCATTCAGCTTCGTCTCCTTGGACCAAAAGGGAAAGCCAACGGCTTCTCTCTTTATCAACTGAGTCCTGAAGTATCCGCAACCAACACTGGTCTAGACACACGTCTTCAAATCGTCGAAGCGGACATGCTTGGTGCTGAAGGCACGTCGGGATCTCTTGCAAACCGTCTGCTTCCAACTATCAACCTTGACGGCAGTAGGGTGCAAGACACTGAGCTTACGGCAGCAAGGGACGGGACCGTTACGCCGACGCAGACGAGTCTTAAGAATCGTCTTGATGTTTCAGAAGGTCAAACCTATTGGTTGACCGGAAGCGCCGACAACTATCTTGATCCGACAGCGCTTGGCAACATCGGAGTTCCAAACCGACTCATAAACGGTGTGAAAGACGGACAAGACAACAGTAATTTCTTTGCTCCGGGCTCGCCGTCTGCTAGTACGCTTACGATTTCGGCATCTAGTGTTGATCCCTTAGTCTTGACTTTGAAGGGTAACTACTACCGTATCGCAAGGAACCTTGAAGTAGACTTCACGGGTCTTCCGTCTAGTCTTACTCCTTACTTTGTCTTTGCAGAAATCAAAAGCAAGGTTTCGACCTTTCTTCCGGCTGCCGTCAACACCGCAGCGGACCAATTTACTATCACCGACCATGGTCTTGTCGCAGGCGACAACGTAACCTTCAGCTCGTCGGGAACTCTTCCGGCAGGTCTTACGGCGGGCACGACGTACTACGTCAACGTTGCCGCAAGTACGACCTTCGAGGTGTCTGCGACCTACGGCGGCTCTTCGGTCGATCTTACGACTACGGGAACGGGCACGCATACGGTGACTGTAGTCAACCAAGAGATGGGGCGCACCGTCTACGCAGGCTTCACGACGGCAGCTATTACGTCGGGTGCCAACATCTTGCAATCGTCGCTCACGTTCTCACTAGTCAACACGATGATCGCTGCGAAGACACCTTTAGTGCTTCACATCCCGTCGTTGGCTACAGGCACCAAAAAGTTCTTTTCGCCTATCTCAAGCTCGGTTGCTTCGAACCAAGTGCAAATCTTTGGCGAGTTCCCGGCGAACGTTCCTCTCAATACGTACTTTGAGATCCGCTCCTACAGGGAGCCGACTTTCGCGGTGTCTACGACGAGAGCGGAAACAGCACAGCGTCTTTGCATCGGACAAGTCGTTTGGAACGGCGCAGCTATGTCGGACGCTCGTTGCTACCGTTACTTAGAGCATTACAAGAGTACGATTAAGGGTCCATACACTGCACCGCTCGTTGGTAGCATTACTCCAGTTGTGTTCGATCACAACTTAGGTAGAATACCAACTAACTACACTTTGCTTTATCATTCGGTTTCCACAGGTGATGCAACGCCTACGGTTATACAAGCCGAGTTGATTGCCAAAGTAGATAGTACAACTTTGACGGTAGTGAACCGTTACGACAACGTACTCGCTAGAGTATTCGGAACTCCTCCAACGGCGGCAACCACTGGATATATCCAGTTGATTATCTGAGGTAAAGTGTGGCTCAAGAACGTAAGTTAATTTTCGGTGCGCTCATTGAGACGGAAGACCTTCCCGTTGCTATCAGCAACATTATGTCTCCCGGACGCTTAATCGGTATGGTCTTCGAGGTCTCCGCCTCCGACCTCCTCAGGATCACTCCTGGCTCTTGCCTTTTGCCTGACGGCGTTATCATTCTTGAGAATGCAAGCAAGCAACTGCTTATCAGTAACAGCTCGTTTGCCGCCGACTACACTGTTGTTTATCAGCTAGAAGACACACGAGTCTTAGGTGGCTCCCCTGCAACGCTCAGGCTTTTGCCGGGCATCTTGCGTCAGGATGTCTTCACTGACTCGGTTGTTTTAGGTTGGGTGAAGTATCCGGGAGGCTCCGTGCCTCTGTCGGACAGCCACTTCGTACAGCCAAACTCTGTACGGGTAAAGGCGTCTACAGGAGCCCTTCTCAACACCTTTCTGCCTCCCTTCGCTGCTGCTATTCGTCCTGTTGAGGAGCTTCGTGGTGCTCCCACGATTAAGACCGTAAGGCAGACGAACCTCAGCACTGCTTTTTCGACGATTCAAAGTTACGCCGGGCAAACAGCTCGCGTGACGGGTGCGTCGATCACGACCGACTCCACGTCCATCGTCGGGCACAACACTAACTTTGACACGTTCGCCATTAAGAGATCTATCCCGATTACGGCTAGTACGACTTCGGCTTCGACTACTCTTACGAACGTCAACCCTGTTTCAAGGGTAGCTCTTAATCAGAGCATTAGTGGTCCTGGTATTCCTGCGGGTGCGACGGTTGTCTCGATTGTTGGTACGTCGGTAACGATGTCGGCTTTGGCGTCTTTAACTGCTACCGGCTCGACGTTGGCGTTCTTAGACACTCTTTACACTTACGACACGAGGCTTACGCAGCAGGGGGGCATTACCTTTGCCCAACCCACACCGATGATTAAAGCCTCGCTTCCTCCTGACCGCTTCTTCTTGCAACCAACCGACGTAGTTGTGACGCAGAACACCGTCAGCAACTCGCCTACGGCGGCTTCGGGTGAGATCAACGTCGTGGCGGAAGTTCCAGGTTCTAGCGGAAATTGGCAAGAAAGTTTCTTCCCGTTGAGCGGTGAACATACCTATAAGTTCCTCAACATCGGTGCCCTGACTTCGACCTACAATCTTCTTTTGCCTTTCGTCATCACGGGGGAGGGACAACCTCGAAAATTGCTTTCGAGATTGAATGTGGACTTCAACGTGATAGTGACCTTCAGTTTGGTGGTCGGCGGTACGACGGTAACGCTTGAACCAGTAAGCGGAACGGTGGCTAACACAGGGGGTTTGATTACGAGGGAGTTCACGATTCCGTTTGTAAGCGGAGTTACGTGGACGCCGGGTAAGACAGCTCAGATCAAAGTTTCTATAAATGCACAGCCGGGAGGTTCGGCTGCGTTTGCACATGTGGCTCTTTCACTAGAGAACACGCCTTATTTGATATTCATTTAATTAGTTAGGGCTCACACAATTATGTCAGACAAAAATCCGATCCAGATGAGGGAAGAAATTCTCTCGCAATTCTCGCCTGAAGAGCAATTTTTACTTAGACCTTTAAAATCGGTCGTAGTTAATATGGAAGCTGTGGTTAAATTCCACACCAACCAACAAGAGAATCAGGTTCGTAAAAACCCGTTCGTCTCTTGGACACTTAACAAGATTGCTGTCATTGACAAAAGTTGGCTACAACAATTTAAACCACAAGATTTACCGGTCAAAGACGGTGATTTTTGGCGGATTAAGATAGAGCACGAAACATCGCCAGGTCAGCCTGTGGGTTGTTTCATTGTTCGTCCGCTTTGGAAGATCGAACCTCAAGATCTTTGTACTTTAGCACCTTCAACCTGGACAAAAGTCCAGACTGGTCTTACAGTAATTTTGTACCCAAAGATCAGACCTTGGATGCCGTGGATTATTCCGAAAGCTCTCCGTCAGATGGTGATGAGAAAAACAGGTGGAGCCGCATTGGTGATCCCCCTTTCTTACGCACCGGACGACAAAAGAGGGGCGGACCCCGAAGCTATGCTTCCTTCCGACAATGATGTGATGGAACAGCTTAACACCGTAGTAGATGACGATGGCGTCTTTTACTCACCAACAATCAAGTTAGAAGACATTTAAATTAGGAGAATTTTATGACAGAGCAAGCACAAGCACCTGCGGCGGACGAACAAGCACCGGCACTTCCAGAGCTTTTGAAGAAGGGACTTGAAGCCCTCAATCACGTCACTAACCAAGGCGTCACTGTTAATAAGATGCAGATGATCGACTTACTTAATTTCGAAGTGGCTGTTCGGCAGGTGCTAACCATGCTGCAACCGGCACAAGCAAGCGGAGAGCAAAAACCCGCTTGAACCCAACTTTTACTTTAGGGGTCTAGCGTGCGTTTTTTCTCGTAGTTCTTGGGTTGTCTTTCACGTCCTGTGTGACAGCCCCCACTCCTTCCTTGACGTATCTTTGCGATCTCGGAAACGGAGAAGACCCCGTAATGTGTAATAATATGTCTTACTCTGCGTGCGGTGTTCACCTTACGCAGTGCTTGGATCTTATCGAAACTCAGCGTAAAACCCCCTGCTTTAGCCGTGGGGATATAAGCTGTCATAAAACCAGAGGCTAGGTTAATCTATTTCTATGATCCTAACCTATAATTTTAGAATTAAAGATTCCTCTACCCGTAAACTTCTTAAAAAGATGGCTTCTGATACAAACTTCGTTTGGAACTTCAGCAATAATATAGTCAAAGATCAATGGAAAAAGTCCAGAAAATACACTTCTAAATACGATTTAGCCCCTCTCGTAAAAGGAAGTTCCGAATTTCTAACTATCAACTCCCAAACAGTCCAAGCTATCGCCTACGAGTGTGTAACTAGAACTCAGAAGGCAAAAAAACTAGTTAGGTTTAGAACAGCAGGAAGAAACTTAGGTTGGATACCAATTAACGGTCAGACCTTCAAGCTCCAAGGCTCGACACTAATTTATAATAAGAAATACTTTAAACTATGGAAATCAAGGGATCTACCTGAAGATGCTAAAATAAAAACAGGGAACTTCTCCCAAAACTCTGAAGGCAAGTGGTTTTGTAACATAACGTTCCAAACCGAAGTATTAGAGGCTAAGAAAGCTCCTAATAAAGAAGTAGCTTTAGACTTAGGGTTAAAAACACTCTACACAACTTCAGACGGCTTAAAGTCAGAGTTGAGAGTTAATAATACTAATAAATATGCTTTAAAGCTGGCTAAAGCACAGAGAGCTAAGAAGAAGAAACAAGTAACTAAGATCCACACCAAAATTAAAAACTCAAGAAAAGACTGGAACCACAAAGAAACCACAAAACTAGCATCGAATTACAACCTTATTTTCGTAGGGGATGTTTCTTCTAAAAGCCTTAAAAAAACTAAGATGGCGAAGTCCGTTTCGGACGCCGCTTGGTATCAGTTTAAAACTTTCCTGAAGTATAAAGCTATTAAGCACTCAGGAGAGATGCATGAAATTAAAGAAAGATTTTCCACGGTAACTTGCTCGGTTTGCCTGTCGAAGACAGGTCCGAGCGGACTAAGAAACTGCGGAGTAAGAGAGTGGATATGCATTAATTGTAACTCTAGCCATGATAGAGATATAAATTCTGCAAAAAATATTCTCCGTTTCGGGCATGAAACGCTTAACTTAAAAGGAATCCCCCGGCTTTAGCCGTGGGGAGGATGTCAAGGTGTATCATTGCTACACCCATGTTATGTGCGGTATTGTCGCACCCGGCGATTAAAGCTACCCAAAAACTACTACAAAGGAGGAGCCATGAAAGTGCTCTTTACGACTTTTTTTCTTTTTTTTATGTGTTTCACGTCGATGTCTTTAGCTGCGCCGATTCTTTCGGTATCCGACGTACTCCGCTACGCTCAAGCTCTTGACTTCCACGACCCTAAGCTTTTGGTGGCGATTGCGACCATCGAGTCCGACCTACAGCCTAGCGTTGTCTCTTCTGGTAAAGGCGACCACCACTACGGCTTGATGCAGATTGGTTTCCGCACGGCGAAGGGTGTGGGTTTTCGGGGTAAAGCACAAGAGCTTTACAACTGGAAGACGAACATGAAGTATGCCTCGAAGTATCTTTCCGTGTTACTTTATGAGTATAATTACCACAGAGCCAGTGCGGTAGCAGCTTACAACGCAGGCAAAGTTTACATTTGTAAAAGCAAATGCCCTAAGGGTGAATACGTAAATCAAGACTACGTAGATAAGGTACTGAAGAAGTATGCAGAGCTTCAAAAGAACACCTGAGACGAAACGCTTATCGGAACTGTCGTTGTATCAAAACCACGCCAGGATTCTCGCTGAGAAGTACGCCTTAACTATTCCTTACCTTTATAACTCCGTGATGATGTTACGCCGTCAGATCAGTGCTCTCCACGTCGTCGGCGTTCTCTTCATCATTGTTACCGCCTTCAACCTCGACATGCTTCAGGCTGGTTTGTCGGGGGCAGCTATCTGCTTTATAGAAGCGTGGTCGAGAGCCCGCAGGTTCAAGACAGCTAAGCGTCTTGTCCTCGTCTTGCTTAAAAGGCACCGAGCTTTTTTAGCTATTGAGCAGACTGCGAATGAATTTAAAAAAGTGGGGTATGTTTCTCCTGAAATTTTAGCCGACATCAGTTGGCTTCTGACTTCCTGTGGTAGAGAGAGAAAATGATAAACTCGTCGCAAAAAGTTGTATCGAAACTTTTCTACGCCTTGATATCTCAGCTTAGTCCGGGCGAGAGGCGAGGTGCGGTTCAAGCCATGAGCTTACTTGTGACCGCCGTTGAAGAAAGTTATCTGAAAACCTACGACGACAAAAAGCAGCTCCAGCTCGACTTCTACGAGCAGTGCTACACAGTTTTAACCGGCGTAGCTTTAGCCTTAAAGATGGCTGAAGACGACGGGCTTTTGCCTGCCGCAACCGAAGTCAACAAAGCAGGCTTACCGAAGTCTGTAAGAGAAGCCGACGCAGCCTTTGAACGCATCGAGCAGCTCCTCAAACGCCTCGTCTCAATTACGACTTTGAAGCCGCACTGAGCGCATCATTAAGTTTCTTCAAGCTGTCTTCGTTGTAGTTACCTTGCTCGTAAGTAACGTTGCCGTTTTGGTCCACAAAATACGTGGTCGGAAACGATTCGAGCTTCATGCCGTCCGCTACTTTATAGTCGGGGTCGGCGACTTCTACATGTTGAAGCTTGAAGTTAGCTTTCAACCAATTTGAGCCTAGCTCGGGTTTCGAGTCTAAGTTCACGAGCACAATTGACCAGCCCTTCGGTACGGTAAGACCCTTGTTCCATTCCGTAAGTTCCGCCCTACAAGCCTCACACCAAGTTGCCCAAAAATTCACGATCCTGTCCGTCTTCGGTGCATGGTCATAAGGATACTTCCGCTGAGCGGAAGCGACACTAGAAACCAGAAACAAAGCTGCAAAGATTATCCTCTTCATCTCAACGACCCCTATAGTCCGTTATTGGGTAGCCTTATGGATAATCTTGGGCTAGGACAAGTTGCCTCTGGTTATGTAGAATAGGAAGTATGAAATTTCGCATCTTCATTCTTAAAGATCCAGAAGCTACCAAACGCGGTTTCAATCTTAAAGGCATCAAAGTCCCTCTTTCAACTTGGGTACCTGTCTCCTTAAACGAGGAGACTATCGGTTTAGACAATAGACCCGTTGATAGAGGTCTCTATCACGACTTTTGGAAGATCCCCGCCGATGACCTCATAAGAGCGAGACCTGCGTTAGCACAGCACCTTAAAAAACTAGATTTCCTTTTGGTGCCTACCGTTTGGTGTGATGTCGCACCTGTAGAGCATTGGGACGAAATCTGGAGGGGATAAACCAATGAAAGTTATTATCGCTGCCTTAATTCTTGCCGTGAGTGGAACTGCGTTTGCGGGCAACGTAGCCGTAGAGACGAAGACCGCCGAGCACGGTAAAGAAACCAAACTGTCCACAAGCCACAAGCAAGAAGACTTCAAGCTCGACACAAGCGCCTACACGAGAGCGTTGGAGCGCGACCGTTACTACGGACTCGGTGCGACGGGAACTTACACCATAGAGAAGATGAACGAGATCTCCCTCGGTGCTAGCGTCAACGTCCTCAACGAGGAAGATCGTCAAACCTCTTACTCTTTAGGTCTCTGTCGGTGGGTAACTGAGGAAAATCAGCTTTGCCTAAACTCGTCGTATACGACGGAGAAGAAACCCGAAGCTGAGGTCTTAAATAGCGACTTCGACTTAGTGAAGATCCCCGCCGACTCCAACATCGTTTCAAACGAGCTGACTCACAGAGTTCTCATCAATCCTACGATGACAGCTCTATACGGCTTCCGTTACCAAAAAAGTGCAAGAGGTGAGCTGGTAGGCTCTCGGGTGCAGGTCGGAAAGTTCTTCTCAAGCACGAGGTCAGCGATTTTGTTGGCGGCTAACTACGCCGACGAGCTGAGGCTTGTGGAGCCTGCCTTAACCCCTGCCATGAAAGCCTTCAAAGCCAAAATTACTCTAGGTCAGGAAGTAGGTCCGTTTCTGCTTAGAGTTTCTTACCGAGCCTACATCTTGGAAGATGCCGTCTCGATTTACGGCAGCGACACAGGCGAGCTTGGCGTTGACTACCTCGGCGACGGATATGCCGTAGGAGCAGGATATTCTCTTCAGAAAGATAACGAAGGAAACCAGTCGCATATAACTACGCTAGCATTGCGTAAGGAGTTCCAATAGTCGGAGATTATCTCTAGTCGAAGAAACATTTTTCGGCTTGAGGATTTGGCGATGACTACTGGACATAAATAGCAGTTAGCAACGCCGCTCTTACTGCAAGGGTCGAGGCACTCAAAACTTAAATAAGACAGAGGGGTCAGCAATGGCTACGGTAGGCGATTTCATTTTACACAACAAGAACCTAGGCAAAGACATTTTCCTTTCCGTCAATAAAGGTGGTTCTAGAGCTGAAGTCTTACGTCTTATAGGAAGCACCGGAGCTTGTGTCATCGGACCTGCCACAGGCACAGCCATTGTTCACCAGCTTTCTGGCTCGCTTTCTTTGGGAACTGTCGTACCAAGTTTCAGCTCGACGGATTACCGGTACATCGGCAGCAAGTATGGTCACTTTTTCCTCCGTCCTTTGAGCGCAAACATCAATGGTACGGCAGCCGTAGGGATGTACAACGGTTGTTATTATGACGGCTCCGTAGTGAAGTTTTCCACTACCTCTATGGAAGCTAGTGCCCTGTTTTTGATTTCAGCTTCTAGTAACGGAGCACAAGCTCTTATCGTTAGGTCCTACGGTCAAGGAACAGCCGATGCGACAGTAGGTGCTTCATCTGACATCTTCGTCGTCAATCACAGCGGCGCAGTCAATCTTGGACAATCCACTTTCGCAGGTCAGCACAACCTCAGGGGTACCCTTTTAGCCACTAACGCTGCGGCTCAAGGACTTACGAGAGCAACTACTTTCGGAAACTTCCACGCCACTCAAAGTGGTAACTCGATGATCTTTGGAAGTTCTAACCCGGAATACAACGGTGTGCTCGGTTGCTATACAGGTGGTGGAGTGGTCTTCATAGGGGCACACTTCTACCATTCTAGTGTCAACAACGAACTTCGCCGTTCGGGTACCACCGTTCCTCAAATGATTTTGTTCCACCCCTCTATCGGTATGCAGTTCTTCCTTGATGCTTCTGGTACCGGTGACACCGTTTGGGCACCGAGCGAGCTTTTCCGCATCGGAACCTTGGGCGACTTCACTATGATCTCGAAGGGCTCGAACGCCAATCAATGCTTGTCAATTGCTGGAGCGTCGTCCAACAGCGAAGTTCTAAAGCTAGACAAAGCTACGAGCAGTGGTGCTCAGGTACTAATGAGATGTACGTCTAACCACATCACCGGCACCGACACTAAGTTTCTAATTATGACTGACGGCTCTGTGACGCTGGGCTCGAATGCTAACGCCAACGATGCCCAACACGTTATTCAAAACAACAGCCTTACGCAGCAGCCGCTTCTTGTAAGAAACATGTCCACTTCTACAAGCAGCGACGGTCAAGAGGCTATAGTCGTTCAAAAGGGATCGACGACAAATACTACGGCTCAGTTTTTTATGCGTTTCACAGTCAACGCTGGTCTTACAAGCTCTGGTCGTATCGTCGCCAACGGCGCTTCTTTGGCGGCTTTCGCAGCCGCATCAGATGCAAGGTTAAAAGAGAACATCATTGATTTGCCTCCGCAGCTCGACAACATCATGGCGCTGCGTCCTGTCGAGTTCGACTATATCGACGGTTCCGGGCATCAGATCGGCTTCATCGCCCAAGAGATTATGACTGTCTATCCTGACGGTGTAAGCGCAATGGAAGACGGCATGTATCAGCTTGCAGGCTGGTCGAAAACTGAAGCTCGACTAGTGAAAGCTCTTCAAGAGCTGAAAGCAGAAAACGACGCCCTAAAAGCTCGTCTAGACCTAGCAGGATTATAAACTTCTCAGAAAAGGACACAGACTATGGCTACGGTAGGCGACTTTAGAATACACAATAAGAACGACAACAAAAATATCGTAGTTTCCATCACAAGAAGTGCGGTGCGTACTGAAGTTGTTTCGGTCAGTAGTACCGGTTACATAAACCTAGGACTGCTCAACGACTTCACAGGTGGTTTAGCAGGCGTAACTAAGGCGACTACTTTTCCAAAGTTGCTTGCAACAACTGGTGCTAACTAGATTTTCTACGGGCACGGCAACACCGCCCATAACGGTATCTTAGGCACGATGTCGGGCGCTGGCGGGGCTTTTTGGGGCTTCGGCTTCTACCATTCTAGTGTCAACCAAGCCCACCGCTACAGATTTGGCTGACCTGTTGACGGTAAGAATCCTTTGCATCGGCTTTCATCAGCGTCGGCTCAAAGACGGTGGTGATGCCGCCGTTGAAGGTGATGACACCTAAACGATCACCCTCTCCTAGATGCTCAATTAACTTCAGGGTGGACTTGCGGACGAACTCGATCTTTTGACCATACATCGACGATGAAATGTCGAGTACGGCAATCAAGTTGACCGGCTTTCTCTTTTCTAATCGAGCTTGGGAGCGTCGAGCGTAAAGAGCAGGTTGACGTTGTTCTTCTGAGAGAAGAGGACTTTGTTGCGGGAAAAAATAGACGATAGCTTCATGAGATGATTCTCCTTTATCTTGAAGCTGGGTTTTTGACCAACACGCAATCGTCAGGCTTAGACGATCCAAAATGTTATCCGGTCAGAAAAACGACATGCCTGATAAGTTTCCCTGCGCCGAAGCCCGAAGGGATGGAATCAATGCGGCGGTGATGCCCTAATTGATGTTCCTGAACTGTAAGGGGAAATAATCTCTGTGTCAAGAAAACTTGCGAAGAAAAAAAACTGGTGATAGAAGACCAGCAGAAAATTTGCTTTAAAAGTCATCATTAGTTATACTGGTTGGGTAGATCGTTTATCTATAAAAACCGAGTATTTTCGAGAAACCAGAGTAAAAGGAGTAACCCGAGTATGTCTAAGCTATCCTATGTCCAAATCCGTCCCGATCTCTTCCTCGCCTGTCAACCCCACGAAAAACCAAAGCAAGCTGCACAAGCCGTCAAGCCACCGGTCAACCACATCTGGATTTATGACCGCAGCGGATCTATGTACTCGCTTTTAAGCGGGCTCGTTCGGGACTTAAAAGACCTCTCCCGTAGCCTGAAAGTCGGCGACACGTTGACGCTCGGTTGGTTTTCGTCAGAGCGGGATTTCAATTTCATGATTAAGGGTTTCAAGATCACTGGTGACAGCGACTATGCCCTTCTTGATAAGCTTCTAGATCAAAACTCTAGAACGCTTGGCACTACTTGCTTTTCAGATATCTTAGCTGACACCAAGCAAGTGGTTCAAGACTTGAAGATTTTCAGTTCAACCTTCGCTTTGAGTTTCTTCACGGACGGCTATCCAGTGGTTTCAAACTACAACCGTGAAGTAGAAGCCATCTTCTCCGCTATCAAGAATTTGCAAGGCGACATCTCGTCCGCACTTCTTGTCGGCTACGGCTACTACTACAACAAGCAGCTTATGGCGGACATGGCTGAGCGCCTCGGCGGCTCTCTTACGCACGCTGAAGGTTTGAAAGAGTTCCGTACCACTATGGATATGTTCCTTGGTGACTCCCGCAGCGTATCGAAGAAAATCGAGCTTGCTCTTGAAGCGCCGACCGACAGCAATTGGCAGACGGCTTTCACCATCTCAGGCAACGCCATCAACCTTTTGGCACAAGAAAATAACAGCGTTTCGTTCGCTCCGACAGACGGCGACGACTACTTATACACGTTGACCTCGAAGCGTCCTAGCGGCACGCAGGCAGCTCTTAACGAAGGTACGGTACGCACGCAAGGAAACCATGAGCCAGTAGTCAGGGGTCTTTACGCTGCTGCTTATGTTCTGTGCCAGAAAGGCAAAACGGACGTAGCGATGGAGGCTTTGTCGGTAATCGGTGAGTCGTACCTTATCGACAAACTTACGAACGCCTACACACCGGCTGAGTATGGTTTTGCAGAGAAGGCTTTAAGCGAAGCCATTCAAGATACGACGAAGCGTTACGTCGGTGGCTATAAGCCAAACTACTTGCCTGCAACGGATGCCTTCTGTCTTCTCGACGTTTGCGACTTGCTTGCAGCAGACGGCGAAGCTTTCTTTTACCCTTTCCACGAGACGTTTGACTACAAAAGGGTCGGCGTGAAGTCTACGAAGGTAGATGACGCTCCTGACTTCAAGGCAGATGCAGACGCCAAGATCCCTTTTCAAACGCTGACGTGGAACAGCAAAATGCTCAACCTGTCGGTGCTTGCTCGCATTGAAGGCAAGATCGAACTGCGAGCTGGCTGTCAAAAGGCTGGCTTACCAAAACAGTACCCAACCAATGTTTATCGTAATTACACCATCGTCAAAGATGGCTTCCTCAACATGAAGTCTTTGCCGATCTCGGTCAGCAAGGCGTCGTTTGATGATCTCCAAGGCAAAGGTTTGATTGACGGCGATCAGCGTTACGACTCAGCAGGAGTCTACACGCTGCACTTAGACCGTGTTCCTGTAATTAACAGGAAGCTTGCTGAAGGTAAGACTTCGGCAAAGGTGTTAGCCGATAAGGTCATCGACGAGATGAAGTTGAAAGGTCAGCTTAAGGCTTTGAAATACTTCAAAGACCAAGAAGTGGGAGACGACGTTGAAAAAATTGGCGTACTTGCAGGTCTTAGCGATGCACAAGTCTCTTTTCTTGAAGAGCATTATGTTACGAAAAACGGCTTCTCGCCTAAGGTGGAGAAAGAAGAAGCGACCGACCACTACTTTGCTAAAGAGTTTGAAGTAAAAGTCAAAGGTCTTTCAAGCTTACCAAAAGTAGAAGACGTAAAGGCTAAGCTCGTAGCTGGCAAGAAGCTTACAGTCTCCGACGAGATGGTGGCTGAAGGTATTCGTATGTTTGAGTCTTCGCCTGTTTACAAAGAAGATAAGAATGTTAAAATAGCTTGGTTAAACAACGTCATTACCAACACGCTGCAAAAGCAGCAAAAGAACGCCAGAGAGATCCAAGAGACCAAGTTCGCCGTGCTCTTGGCTAAGAAGTGGTTCGACGAATTTAAGACGAGAGACGAAAATGCTCTTGAGCATAACGGCTACGCACTGACGTTTGCTTTACGTGAAGTAAAAGTCGCTTACTAATTTTATGACGCTTATCTAAGAGGTCGAGAGTTTACAGCTCTTGACCTTTTTTTTGCTTCCGCAAGATTTTATTACAGACATTTTTCAAATCTTCGGGAGTATTTATGAAGAATTTTTGGTGCTGGCTCTTAAGCTTTTTCGTGAAGCCTGCTTACAAAAAGTACGGATGGATTCCAGACAAACCCGACCACAGAGACTACATTTTCCAAGAGGCTTTAAGTGTAGAGATGTTACCGACGATGGTTGACATGCGTAAGGATTGCCCCGCCGTCTACGACCAAAGTTCACTCGGCTCCTGTACGGCGAATGCCACCGCTGCCCAATGCGAGATCGAAGCAAAGCAAAACAAGAAGCCGATCTACACGCCGTCACGACTTTTCGTTTACTACAACAGTCGTCTGCTTGAAGGTACGACGAGGTATGACAGCGGTGCTTCTATCAGAGACTCTGTGAAGACGATTCTTCAGTACGGCTACTGCCGGGAGACTGCGTACCCTTACGTCATTTCGAAGTTCCGCAGTAAGCCTTCTGCTAGCCTCTACGCTGCTGCCGCTGAGCATAAGATCACGACTAAGCAGTACGCTAGAGTTTCTCAAACATTAACCTCTCTTAAAAGCTGTCTAGCTTTGGGTAACACCGTAAACTTTGGCTTCACCGTCTACTCAAGCTTTGAGTCCGACGCCGTAGCAAAGACGGGTATCATGCCTATGCCGAAGAAAAATGAGAGGTCTCTTGGCGGACACGCCGTCCTCATGGTCGGCTACGACGACGCCAAGCAGTGCTTCATCGTCAGGAACTCGTGGAGTGCCCGCTGGGGTGACAAAGGCTACTTCTACATGCCTTACGCCTTCGCCGTGAACTCCTCATATGCTAGCGACTTTTGGACCATAACCAACGTCAACTCTTAATATACTTGACCGAGCCTCGCCGACAGTTGTATGAGAAATCATACTTACCACTCAGCGGGGCTCTTTTATCAAAACCCAGCGTAAAACCCCCTGCTTTAGCCGTGGGGATATAAGCTGGCATTAAAACTAGTGCTAATATATATCATATTTACTCACAGTAAGGTTGCGTTGGATCAAGCGAACAGATGACATCGCAGATAGATTGGTCGCCAAGCGGACACTCTGCGGGCTCTGTATCGCCGCTAGAGACGGCAGCAAACCAACACTTAGGACGGGCTCCGTCGCCTTCAGCGCAGCTATGTTCGTAAGCTTCAGCTTGAGCTTCGACCGAATTGTGGTTGGAAAAGCTTTTGCCGGGGATCAACTCGTAGTCCCACTTGCTGTTGCCACAGTAGGCAGAAGCGGCGTAGGTGTCGAAACGACATTGAGCTGCGGGGTGAGCATGGTTTGTTCTACGAACAACTTTCGGATCTGGAGTTTCGTAGCCAACTTCTGTTCCGCCGAGTTCGCCTAAGAGGTCGGCAAGCGACTTACCGGCTACAACTGCTCTGTAACAAAAGTCACGGTCTTCCATGGAGTCATGGTTGGCGTCACATTTGTCTTTCAATGGTTGGGGAAGATCGGCATTTGCTTTCAAAGAAAGCTTGTTGCTTTCTGCGAAGACTTTCCAAGCACAAGCTCCCGTAGCGTGCATATCAGACTGACCTTCGTCCGCTGCCCAATCTTGTACGAATGGATAGCCGCCGACGTGGTGACCGATTTCGTGGCAAAGAACCATAGCGAAACCATCTTCGGTTACTTCCGCACGACGAGCAAGACCGCCGTACATGTTTACAACCCAGCTCGTAGCTGTCGGTTGTTCTGCGGACGCATTCACGGTTTCGTCAGACCACAGACGATTAACAGTTAATACCGCACCGAAATGCTCAAAAATTGGTTTGTAAATTTGTTCGGCTCTGTCGATGACTTTATTAAATTGCTCCTCTGTTATACCAGAACCCACAGCACTCTTATTGAGGTGGAGACTATTCGGCGGCATAAAGGTTTTTGTGGTAGATCCGAAGACTGTGGTGGGCAAGAGGAACAAAGCGGCAAGACACAACTTTCTCATAAAAGGTCCTTTCCTAATATTTTTCCTAAACCGATCAACACGCACTACCCCAGAGAAACTGGCGGTATACAAGGATCTAATCTAGGAGAGGACAGGTTCTTTTTGAGAAAGTTACGACAGAAATGGCTGGGGATCAGGGACTCGAACCCCGATTAGTCACATCAGAAATGACAGTCCTACCATTAGACGAATCCCCAATTACTTAGATGTCCGACGCTTTCCTGTGCTTAAGATATTGACGCTCACGAGCAAGAGCAATTTTTTCAGGCATACGGGTTTCACCTACAAACGTAATCGTCCACCACTGCTTGTCGTCTACGTCTTTAAACGTAACTTTGTTGCCGAGCTTCAAAGCACCTTCGTCGTTGAGCCAAGCAATAGTCGTAGCGTTGTCCGATTTCAATGCACACTGTCTGTAGAACATACCCGTACCCTTTTACCTTATGTAGATGCCTACTTTTCTGACTTTGAATGGAGAAACAGGTTTCGCCTGCTCCACTCCCTTAATCGTTTTTCGATCTCCGTCGAGAAGGATCTCTTCTCCTACGGCGATTTTCTGTCCTTGTTCTAGGTCTATTACGTAAACCGTGCCTCTGCCTTTGATGTCGAACTGATCGACTGCAAAAAATTCTTTCATAACTTTACTCATTAAGTCCGCAGGACTTGAACCTGCGACACTTTTCTATCAAACAAAACTGGTGCAGCGTTTTACTACACTACTTTGATGCACTAAAACAGTGCATTGGATTAAATGGAGCCGACGACGGGATTCAAACCCGTGAGTTCTGGTTGGAAGCCAGATATGTTATCACTACATCACGTCGGCATGAACTGATGGTGGCAGGGGAGGTGAGAATCGAACTCACTCAATGCTGGAATCAAAATCCAGTGCCGTCCCATTTGGCTACTCCCCGATAAATAACCATCAGGGAGCTTGTGCCCGCACCTTCTTATTGAACTAACCTCCGCATACAAACCTCTTGAAAAAAATGGCGACCCCGGCTGGATTCTAACCAGCAATGCAACTTTCGTAGAGTTGAGTGATATACATTTCACTACGGGGTCATTTTTGAACGTTTGGCGGTCTCGGCAGGAATCTAACCTGCAATGCCTCCTTCGGAGGGAAGCGTGATATACGTTTTACTACGAGACCATAGATAACTAACTACATAACACCTCGAACCTCTGTCTTTGCTTTCTCTTTACACTTGTCACAGATCGTATGTTGGATCTCTTTGTGGTTCGGGCACCGACATTGCGCCACGACTTTCTCGCAGCATTTGCAAACCAGTTTCCCGTGCCCTGATAAAGACGACATACTAAATCCCTTGTTAAAAAATGGAGCAGATGATCGGGTTCAAACCGACGACCTTGACGTTGGCAACGTCACGCTCTATCAACTGAGCTACATCTGCATTATAGAAAATGGTGGACCCTGAGAGAATCGGACTCTCGCCTTCGCCGTGCAAGGGCGACGTGCTACCACTATCACTAAGAGCCCGTAACAATGAAACCTTCTAAAGTGGTGGGGGGAGCGAGGGGTTTCGATCCCCCTTCTACCGCATCACAAGCGGGTATCTTAGCCACTAGACGACGCTCCCCATACGAATCAACTACCCCTAAAACACTGAACCCCACTCGGCTTTCGCTGGGTGGGGTCATTCCTTTGTAGTCTTGTCAGAGACCTTTAAGGACAAACCCCCACGCTACCGGCTGCACGATGTTGTGCTGCGGCTTGGTGTTGTGCTTGTCCTTGACCCTTAAACATGACTAGCAATTCCTTTTGAGTTAGAAAGTGAGGGTTCAAGATGAAAGTGCTATTGGACTGTTTCTTAAACAAAGAAGCTTGTAAGCACTGACTGAGGGAACCATCACTCTTATTAATCTTACACAGAAGTTCCCCTGCGTCAACTTCTTTTGCTGCGGACTACCTTAGACTGGATGAAAACTAGGGTAAGCCTTGCCTCTCAGCCCCGAAAGTCGTAAAAGACCTGTTCTGCTTTGTTCCTTCCTTAATTAGAGCAGGCTCAAGTCGTTGGACCTGAGCCTGTTTGATTTATGGTAGGCGTACTCTGAATCGAACAGAGCCTAAAACCTTATAAGAGTCTCGTGCTTCCACTACACCATACGCCCGTAGAGCGTTAGGGTATTCGGCTGGTTGCTAGGGTGTAGGTCATAGGTCTATCCTACGGCAATCTGTCCTCTACGGCAACTATTTAACTCACCTCTGGGACTTCCCAGAACAAACGTATTGATAGGGGGATTCTCCCCCAGGGCACCAGCTTCCCTTAGGGTTTGAAGCCCAGCCAGCAAGCGCTTAAGTTTCCGTAAGTTTGTCCGATAAGGCATATGTATAACTTTTATACAGGAGGTGCATTATGAAAGCAGATCTAGGGATGCCTCAGTTCGATAGGACTTCTCCGCATGATGCGATCGGGTTTGAGGTTTTGAGCAACTATAGCTTGTTGATGGGTGTTTGCTCGAAGCTGAAGGCTGAAGACAAGAAGACTTTCGACGACCTATTTCATGAGAAGATGGAAGAGGCTGGTGCTGTGGCAGGCAGGCTCTCACGCCGGTTCTTAGAACGATTTGCGAAGAGGGTCTTCACTGACATTGACCCGAAGACTCAGTCAATCCATTTTTCTCAATTTATTTTACCACGGTGTAAGAATCCTGCACGGTGGCAGACGGCTGAGATGGCTGCGAAGAGTTTGACGGTGTGGTGGCGGTCTACGAGTAAGGGAATTCTCTACTTCACTAAACCGCTGTCTACGTCTTACGGCTTGATGTTTCCTGCGCACTTCTTTGACCGCTTGACACAGAGGGCTTTCTCGAAGCCTATCGAGCGCCATGTAGCGATTGGACGCTTTCTGTGGACCATGATGCAGAGACACGACAACAAGATTGCGCTCAACGACTCAGACGGCGAAACGATGTTGTTCTTCGAGGAGGGAGCTGGTCTTGGGTACTTGCGGTTCTTGCACAACAGGGACCGCAGTGAGGAGCTTCCGATCATCTACTTGAAGACGTTCATTTCTCCCGACATGCTTTCAGGAATGCAAAGGCAAGCCGCGCTGACTGCGGGGGGCTTGCCTCCGATTGACTATACCTACCATGCGGACGATTTGTACGAGTAGTTAGGGCTTGAATTGGTCCATGACGGCTTGGATCTTCTCGTCGGAGAGTCCTGTTCCGCCTTCAGCTTCAAGCGCTTCGATCACTTCGGCGGACGGGACTTTCACCAAGACCAGTTCACGGTCGTACACCCCTGCCATGACAGGGGTGTGCCCGCCGACTTCGTTGGTGCGGAACTTAGTGTAGTCGATGAACTCACCTAGTGTGACCTTACCGTCCTTCTCGCCGCCGTTGTAGCCATCTGCGTAGCCGATGATAGCTTTCCATACGGCGTGACCGAAGGCGCTGCCTGCGCTGCCGTTAGGACCGCTAGGCTCGTCGTTGTCACGACCAGGACCAGTAGCGCTGTTTTCGTCTGCTGGGCTAGAGCCCATCACGAAAAGGGTGCGTCCCCCAATACCGTAAGACTCCCACTCGGAGCGGCGTTCGTTGAAGCTATCGACGAGCGCTCCACTGTGGCACGCCATCGTCAAGATGATTTTTTCTTGAGCAGGCATCGCAAGAACCGCATCGCGGATGTCGTCGTAGGAGACGCCGACTGCTAGCCCACTTTCAGAGCCGTGCCCAGAGCTGTATTGGAGGTACATGTCGTTCCAGAGCATGGTGTTCGTGAGACGATCCCATTCCGCTTTGATCGCGGCGCGGTTGACGTTTTGGTGACCGGTAAGCTGTTTACCAATGTAGTCGCCACCGATGTCTTTCGTGAACACGTCGGCGGTATGCTTTACGTCGTAGGCAACTTCGTTCTGCATCGACGACGGATCGCCTGCCATAGCAGCACCCCAGCCGAAGTAATACTTCTTGCCGTGGTAGTCGCCATCGGTAATGCTTTGTGTCGTGCTCGGTTGTTGAGCACCACAGCCTGCCAACGTCAGAACAAAAAAAGACGCAATCAAACGCTTCATAATCCCCTCCTTGGGAGTCGGCGGTCGTTTTAATTGCGTCTAATTAACGATGCGGCAGAAGAATTGAATCTTGGGCTGTCAGCCAACGGGACGTAGATAAGAAGGATAGACGCGCTCTTTAATGAATAGGCGCGAGACCGACTTGACTACTTTGTCAGCGAGACTTGATAAAATACCAACTTCTACCTTGTGCGCTGCCTTTGAGCAGCGTAGCATCGCAGAAGGTTCGACGATAACACCGTCGTTTTCGTCGTACCAAAACCGGATTCCGTATACAGGACCGGTCTTAGAGTTGGTTGGTTTCGAGATGGAGATGTCCTTGGCTAGTTTTTGAGCAAGACGCTCGCCTTCTAACGCAAGAAAAGATAAGTAGTCATCGTTCTCATGAGCGAGAGCTTTGATCTCTACCTTTCCGTCATCAAATGAAAAAAAGACACAGGACGCAAGAAGTTCCGCTGCCGCCATAAACTGCCCTCCGTTGGCACTTTTCTTGGGGCGAAGCTACACCTTGACCCCAATGGACCTTAGTGCTGCTAGGCATATAGTTGTTCCGAGATGCTCTGAATGAGCCTGCCCTAAGACACGCCCGGAGTCATCTAGAAATTTGACTGCCCAGCCAACTTTACTTCTTGACAGATCGCACGTAAGTCCGTCCTCGATGAGACGTTCAACCACCGATAATGCTAAAGTTTTTTCTCTACAAAAAGGTGGCGGTCGTTGCAGTTGTTTGGCATCTTTCGCCGTCAGGAGATGTTTTTGACTGTCGTCGTCAGGAGACGGATCGTCTCTTTTTAGAGCTGCTGCGATTTCGTCGTCGTCGTGAAATGGATATCCCATGACGAGCTTCGCCACTAAATAATCCACTTTCCACATGTCGTCTTTACTTAATTCCATTCGATGTCATCCATGTCTGGAATTTCCATCAGTGAGCCGTCTTGCTCTACCTTTGCTAAGTCCTCTAAAAAGATAATGGTTGCGGTCTCGTTTTGAAGTAGCGCAGCCATGTCGTCTGTGAAATCGTCGGCGGTCGCTACGATGCCATTGGAAAACACGATCAAATACTTTGGATCAGCGAACCTTAAGGTGACCAATGGTTTACGTTGTGTATGACGCAATCTTCCTCCTTCACCATGTATTTTGTGTCGAAGATCCAGCCTTGCGGTTTGAGCAGCGAGGCTACGTAGCGGATGCCTTGAAGCTTGTAGATGGTGTGGTCGGTCATGATGACTACGGCGTCGTAGGTTCCTGCTACTAGCTCACTCAGCGGCACATCTTCGCAGGAGTTAAGCGTGCAGTCTGCGACCGTCACGTCGTAACTGCACTGCTTTAGAAGGGCGTAAAGGATTGTCGTTGCCGAGTTTCTGACATCTGGTACGTCGGCTTTGTAGGCGACTCCCATCAAAGCTACGTGTGAACCCGGTTCAAGCTTGCTTTGGATCGCTTGAAAGAGTTGCATGACGAAACCCGTCGCCGCTTGGATAGCTGCCGTGACGATGCCGCTAGATACGTTCTTTTCGTCGGCGATGTATTTTAGGTAACGCATGTTGATCGGCAAGCAGTGTCCCGCAGGCATCCCCGGCGTCACCTTCATGAAGTTCCATTTCGTACCGCAGGCGTCTAAGACATCTTTCGTCTTGATCCCGAGTGCTCCACAAAGAAGAGACAGCTCGTTGACTAACGTTATGTTGACGGCTCGCTGCACATTTTCAAAAAGCTTTGCCAGCTCCGCCACTTCTGCCGACGAACACTTATGGGTGGGGTTAGCCAAAACATTGTCGTAGATCTCTTTGACTCTGTAGGTTGCTAACTCGGTCGTCCCGCCTACTAGCTTCACGATCTTGTCTACGGTGTTGATGTGGTCACCTGGGTTTATACGCTCAGGCGAGTAAGCGACGTGGAAGTCTACGCCGTTCTTAAGACCGCTCTCTTCTTCGAGCCAAGCCACACACTTCTGAGTCGTAGTCGGGTAGACCGTGGACTCGTAGCAGATGACCATGTTTCGTTTTACGTGCTTGCCGATAGCTCGACTTGAGGATTCAAGGAAGGTTAGGTCTGGACTACCATCGGGGTAAGCAGGCGTCGGGACGCAGACGAAGACTACGCTGCACTTTTCAAGGTGCTTGAAGTCCGTCGTATAAAGACCAGGAGGCGGCGTCTTTACGTCCAAGACGTAGCTCTCTTGGTTGTTGAGCTTGGCGATCTTCTCGTCGCATACATCGACGCCAACTACGGAGTATTTACTCGATAGGAGATTGAGAAGCGGGAGTCCCACATAGCCTAGACCTACGACACCTAATAGCATCCAATACCCCCCTGGAATTACGTTTTTAGCACACCAAGTAGGCGTTAGCCGTTTATGACGACGGGTAGCCTGCACCAAGAAGTGCGGTTTTTTCGGGGGCTGTAAGCAAAGTCACACCATCTAAGTTGGAACCAGTGGTGTGATCGACCCTTTTCCCTTCAGTTGTAAAAAGCTGCAAGGTACTGTTAGAAAAATTTACTACAAAGTGCGCCCCTTGAAAAGTAAGCGATAGAGAATTTTGTGCTAACGTGTCGAGATTCATTTGAACAATCGTCCCGTCAAGTCCACTGTAGGTGTCGAAGACCGAAAGACCAGAGATAAACCGCTGCTTGGATACGATGGACATATTTTTTTAACCCCCTCAAGTGCTTACGAAACTGAATCTTTCTTTCTAAGATTCTGGTGTGCCCATAGGGGTTGAAGATTTGTGAAATGCACAGCTTGAAGAAGTTGTGTAGAATCGCTTAGATCAAAAGAAGCGAGAGGCACTTTATGATCTATATGCCAACCCCATCTCCCCCAATTCTCCCAAGTCATTCCCTCTTGAAAATCAATTTCAAGATGAAGTCTTAGCTCTTCCAATGTGCATCCCAGGTTTTCAACGGCTGATCCGGTCTTAGCTTTGCCTTTCAGGGCACTCCTCAATCGAGAGCGTAGACGGTTAGCAAGTTTGAAATGTGGGTCTACTAGCTCTCGCTTTCCGACGTACAAACTGTGACGCCGATTTTCTTTTTGATACCTAACTTGCTGCACAAGTATACTTGCCTTGTTTTTGGCGTAGTAGCTTTTGACTTTTTCGGGATTTTTGTCTCTCCAGCGTTTCCTGTAAACCTTGACTTTTTCAGGATTTTTGGATTGCCAGTCTTTAATTCTGGCGTGTTTGACATTAGTCATGATGTTGATTCTATCATAGAAGATTCTATGAAAGAAACATTTCTACCCCCGAAAGATTAAGTGACGAAACCACTAGGGAGTATCCACCGATGGCGAACATGATTTTTAAAGACAAGCGTGAAGCGAACTATAAACTCGTCAGCGGTGTTGATTCCATCACCGTAAGCGTAGAATTTCAACCAAACTTCATCCAAGCCTCATTGCTTGGTGTGCAGACCAAAGCTGCTGACCAAGCTACGGGTGCCGATAAAGTCGTACTGACTTCGGTCACGGCGACAGCTTCGGGTTATGACGTTGTATTTGACTACAACTGCGGCGAGACAAGGACGCTTAAGTGGGTAGTTGCAAAACTACCTGTTGATCCTGAACAGACGATCTCCTTCTAATTGGGAGCTTATGATGGCAGAGTTAGTAACTAGCGGTGCTGCGGTTACGGGAACGAGTAGTTTTCAAGTTTGTTTCCGTTTTAAGCCTCGTACCCCTACGAGTGCATTTTCGGACCCTAATCCTCCACCTCCTATGTGTGGACCGATTATCCTTGACACGACCACTGCGGCGGTCGTCAACCTCGGCTCGGTTCTCCGTCCGAAGTGGGCTCTACAAATTAGTTGGGTAACGACGGGTCCTAGGCTTCTAGTTTGGACATCGGATCGTTAAAAAGGGTTTCCTTTGAAATTTATTACTTACAAAAAGCACACCATCCGGTGTGCTTTTGATTTTGAGGCGTCCTCAGATGGCTTCAAGATTCTTGCTGTACCTGAAAGCTTACGGAAGGTCGCTGGACTTGAGCTTTTAAAGAACTACGAAGTACGCAGGGGACGAGTAGTGCATAAAAGAGACTTCAGTAGTCCACTTATTGTGTGGATAGCTCCTTGGGACTCCAAGACTTCCATAGGTGAATACGCCGCTCTCCTTGAGCCTTTCCTAAAGTTGAAATTTCCTAATTTAGTAAAGTTGAACTCTTCAATAGGCGAAATCGCTATGGGAGACGCCATCTTAGAAATAGAGCCAGACATCGTTTTGATCGAGCACAGCTTTGGGACTTTTTACCAAGAAGATCTTTGGGAGACGTTCCTTAGCCGCATGCAGCAGATCCGGACCATAGTCCGCTTTCACAGCATCTACGAGCAGCCTAATTTCCACCGTAGCCAAAGGGTAGTCCGTGAAGCTCTCTTCCACACAGAAGAACAAAGGGTGCTCTTTGAGGCGAGAAACTCTACGGCTAAAACCTTCGTGATCCCACACGGCGTAAGCGAGTTCAAAGATCTTACCCCTGACGAAATACAACATCCGTGTCTTGTGCAGTTCGGCTTTATGTCGCCGTATAAGGGGTGGGAAGTGACTCTCAACGTCGCCAAAGAAGTTATGAAGGATTACCCCGACCTCTTCGTCCTCTTGCTAGCTGCCCGCAACGAAGACTCCTACTACGATCACCAAGTTGACTCGTTGGCGGAAGATCTCTTAGAGCTTGCTGAGAGTTTACGGATTGGGGCACACGTCTCGCTGTCTTTAGGCTTCTTGCCGCTAGAAGAGCTTCTTGACCAAGTGGCTTTCGCTGACGTTGCGATCTTCCCTTACCTCAACTATGAGAAACAAAACGTCTACGCTGCCAGTGGCGCAGCTAGGATAGCTATCGGCTGCGGTGTACCCGTCGTAACAAGCAAGACGCCTTTGTTTTCCGACTTAGCCGGAGTCTGTGAGCAGGGGGACACAGTGGAAGAATTAGCGGAGAAAGTAAAAAGCTTACTCTCGTCAAAGAAAGCAAGCCTAGAACGTCAAGCCGATTACCTCAAAGCAACAAGCTGGGAAGCCGTCGCTGAAGCGTTTAGGCTTTATATTTCGCAGTGATTTTTTGCAAGAAGCTTTTTACAAGCTTAAGATGCTTGCCCGCCATAGTTGTAAGCTTATCTACGCACTCTTCGTAGTCGCCTTCGAACTTCTCGGAACCCTTCTCAAGGAAGAATTGACCGTCTTCTGAGCCGAACCAAAGCTTGCACTTACCGTTTTCTACGTCGGCGAACGGTCCTTGATAAACGTCGAAAGGCTTAACCGTACACTTAACGCCAGCATCTTTGCAGAGCTTCTCTAGCTCAAGACGAGCTTCGTAATACTCTCCACCTTTGTCGAGGTCTTCTTTGAACATCTCGCCAGCAGCAGTGACTTTTAACTTTTTTACTTTTTTGATGAAAGACATCGCTTAATACCCTTGGTGGTGAAAGTTGGTACTCAATCAAATCTTAGCTACGAAGGCTTGAATGGTTTTTTCGCCACGGAGAAAAGCGGCTCGGGAACGGTGCCTGCCGTCGATGATTTGAAACTTGCCACCTTCAGGCTTAACGATGATCGGACCTGCTGTGTCGCCGGAGGGGTACTTTTCAGCGAACTTTTTGGCGTAGAACTCGTCACCACCAGTTAAGATCTTGTTGTCGTCGTACTCAGGACCGCTCTCTAAAAACATTACGTCGCTAGGAAGTTCTTTCCTTTTCTGCCCCGCAAAGAGTTTAGAGAGGGGTACCCGTTCGAGCTTGAACAGTTGGTCTTTTTCAAACGTGTCCGTGAAAAGACACCCCGATAGAATGTCGGGGTTACCGAACTTTTTCGCTACGTCGGCAACTTCGAGGTAGGTGAAGGTTTTGCCTACTGTATAAGCAATGACGTAGCGACTAGTGATTTTATCTTTGACTCTCATCGAAGATAATCTAGCAAGTTAGCCTTTGACCTGCATGTTCTCGACTCGCCATTCGAGGTTGGCTCTAGCGAGCTTTTCCCACTCGTGGACGACGTAGTAGAGTTTTTTACGTTGGAGCAGCTTGCGGAGGAATTTCTCGTTACCTTCCCTGACTTGTGCTTCGGTAAAGCCTCTTTCCATATACTCCAAGATGACGTTTTCGGAGTCGTGGAGAAACTCATCCCGAGGTCTAGAGAAGCTTTGAAGGTCTAAGTCGAGCATAATCTGCGAGATCTCGCCGAGACCGACTTGATCGTTGAGGTGGTAAGCTGAGGCGTTGATAGCTTCGACGGGGATCAGCAGCGTACCGATGTCTAAGTTCTCACCGACAGCGGCGACCGTCGTAGCCGTAAGGACGGCGATGCTAGCAGCTTCATTGTAGCCTTCGGGAACAGCTTTATCGCAGTGGATGATGTCGTGGAAGACGATAGCTTGGAGAAGTTGGTCGAGGTTTTTCAGGTCGGGATTAACCCAGCGGAGCATGTTGTCTAAATGCGTTTCGTTGTGGTAATGGCGGTGGGGCTGATTATACACTTCGAGGATATAGTCTTTAGTTGGCTTCGCAAATTTCAAATGATCTATTGCGGATTTCGCTGTAAAGGTCATACACTTTTCTCCATAATTTCCAGACTAGCTAATAGGTTTGATTGATATCGCAACTTCGCTTTGAGGTTGCTGTAACGTTCTTCTAATTCCAAAAGTTCTTTTTGTTTCGGCGACGAGATCTCTTTGTGAGAGCGTATTTCGGCGATAGGCTTAATGAGATCAGTGAGCAGTTGTTTAATTTCGGTTAAGTGGTCAGGGTCTAATGTTTCGACGAGCCGTTCGTAGATGACCCTCTTAGGCAAGCGACGAAGTACACGAGCAGGCACGACAGCGTTACCGGCACTGAAAGAACGACAATTAACGCATAGCCCACCCGTTTGAGGATCGACGCCTTCCACGCTGCCGAAGTAGTGTGTTCCTTCAAATGCAAAAGTCACCTCGTCACCTAAAGCTAAATGCTCCCCTTCGGAGTCCCTCGTGTTCATGACGGCTTGTGCTTGGCTGGCTGCAAATTTTAAGTAGCTAGCTTGCGTGGGGGTAAGACCTTGCACGAAGAGGCGTAGCATCTGAAGGTCTTTAGGGATCTCTTGTTGGGCAGGAATGAAGTTACGGCAAGCTTCGCTAGTAGGTGTATAAAGCTCACCCGCTGCGTCTTTACGGTTTTCGCAAAGAACCATGCGTGTGTGTAGCTTCCAGGGTTGCCCCCAACGCACGCAATTTGAGCATTGTAAAAACTTGTCTTCCATTCTTTTAAAGATCCTCTTGCGATGATCTTAAAGGGTTTTGACAAGTACCACAATGGATTACGGTTGATAACCTCGCTTTTTTAAGTCTTGTTCAACGAGAAGCCTAAGGTAGCTACTGACTCCTAGCTTCTTACCGGTACGAGGATTTCGCATTTCATTGCAAACTCTATTCACTAAATCCCGAGTTTTTGGTGGTACTTTAGGTGGGGTTAAATGGACTAACATCTCGGTATCGAAGGCACTGTAGTCAGTCGATGCCGAAGCCTTCTTGTTTTCCGAATTGCGACTGTCATTTGACAAAGCCGCCGTCATAGCTAGATAGAGACAATTTTCCCTTGCTTTAGCATTGTCTGGGTAAAGCTGCTGAAGCATATCGGGAACTAAATGCCGCTTCTTGTCGTTTTTTACCGCACCCTCAATCTGGTGGAGGGCATGGTGGCAATGTGCGTCGAGAATAGCAATGTTCTCCCTCGCATCTTGTCCGCCCTCCGCACGCTTGATCTTGTGGTGCTCGTGCATCGAGATTCGAGGGTATATTTTACCGCAACAGTCGCAGGCAAAAGAGTCTAGACCGTGAGCATCTTTTAAATAGATGGGCAATTAAACCGCCTTAAGCTCCAGGTCCAAGTTCACAATCAGGTCTTCGATGTTGCTGCTTTTGAGCTGCTCAAGACTGTAGGTGGCACTGAGGTTCGTGAAGCTAGACTCTTTAAGCTGATCCTGCAAAGGATACGGCGAAATGATGCGGTCTTTAGTGCCGGGGTGACGGAACTTCAAAATGACTTGACCAGCCACCTGTTTTCCTGTGCGTACCATTACACGACCTGCGGTTAGAGCTTTTGCTAATTGAATGCTTTTCATATTATCTCCTTGGAAATTAGGATGCTATTGACATCCCTTTCATTTTATTTACTGACGATGATAATCCAGTAAACTTTACCATAACTGTATCGTCTGACATAGCTGTCGAAGCATCCAAAGATGCCGAAACTTGACCATTAACACCGTAACCGCCACCTTCGCTTCGTACACTCGGTCGCCCGTTGGTGTCGAAGGCTGGTGTTTCTCGGTCTAAGGTTTTGATGGCGTCTTTATGAAGTTGAACATCCGGCAGACCGGTTGCTCCAAGCTCGGAGATGCCGAGATCGTGAAGAGAGACGATTTTACCACGGCGACCTGAAGCATCAAACTTGTTGGCGTTGAGGAGCTTTTCGGCATCGGCATTGCGTCCGGCGTCGATAAGTTTATCAACTGTCTTCGCCAATGCTGCATTGTCTTTGATATCCGCTTTGTCTTTTTTCTCTTGCTCTTTTGTCTTCGCCAATGCTGCATTGTCTTTGATATCCGCTTTGTCTTTTTTCTCTTGCTCTTTGCTTCGTCCGAACACACGGGAAAGAGTGCCCCCCATTGCAGTGCCAATCATTGCGATGAAGTCACCAGGATTAGCTAACCAATCCATAATGCCGTAGGTTGCCGTTCTGGCAGCAAGATCCGCCGTAAACTTTGCGTTGTCTTTGAAAGCGTCTCCTAGGTTCTTGGCGGCGTCGTACACGGCGTAAGCACCGTATGCGATAGCTCCGTAGCGTGCCAATCCTTTTGCCATGTTCATCGCAGCGCCACCCATACCCTTTAAGTACGGGAGGAGGCTTTTGAACATGTTACCACTTGATGAAGCCAAACTTTTCAAAAGACCCATGCCTCTAGTTTTAGCCGCATCAAAGCCTTTGCGGAGAAGACCAGGAACTTCGTCCGGCTGACCAAGTAGAGTTTGTTGAATTGCTTCTTTTACGGGATTTCTAACCAAAGCGTTGATGATGGATTTTTTAGCAAAGTAAAGACCGATGGCACCGATACCTACAGCCGCAGCTCCTCCTACTACGCCCGCTGCGGGACCTTTAAGCATACCGCCTGTAATTTTATCGACGATGGCTTCAGCCGCGCTGAAGAATCCACCGGAGAGCTTCTTGTAGAAGTCGTCTTGAGCCGCCTTTTGTTTTTCGACAAGTGTGTTGTCGGTGTTCAAAAGGTTAGCGAGCTGATCCCGAGCGTTACCTTTTTGACTCTCGGCTATCTCTTTGTCGGAGCTTCCTTTGGACTTCATATCAGCGATCATATCGTCGAACTTGCCTACGAGGTCGTGTACGGCTTTTTTGCCCTCGTCGCTTTGTAGGTTCATCGTAGAGATGAGCTTATCGGCTATCTCTTTGTCGGAGCTTCCTTTGGACTTCATATCAGCGATCCTATCGGCAAGCTTGTCAGCTTTTTCCATAGGATCTAAAGCCGCAGCTAAGAAGACCTCAGTGTTAGCTCTCTGTTTACCTAAGTCGTTTGCGAAGTCTTTTTGGATCTTCAAATATTCTTGAGCATCATCGGGTGTCATACCGAGTTTTTGCGTCAGGATGTTGATTCTCTCTTGCTCGTCTTTGGCTCCCTTCAAGGCTTCGCCGAACTTCTTAGAGTTTTTAGCCATAAGCTCTGTTAGGGAAACCGTCTTGCCGGTCTCCGTTGTGATCTGCTTTTGAAGAGCTTCAGCTTCCTTCAACGCCGTTATCTGCCCGTAGGCAGCAGAGTCAGAGTCTGCTAGTCCGAGCTGCACGAAGATCTTTGGTGCCATCGGACCTTTAGCGAACTTGAGCTGCTCTTGAAGGTTAGCTTCCATACCGGCTGCGGAGTTTTTAAGCTGCTCGTTAAGGATCTGACCGGCTTGGTATTCGCCCATCTCTCCTTTCATCATTGAGTCTCTAACGCTCATCGCAAACTTCTTTTGATCCTCGGTCAAGCCCTTTAAGGCTTTTTTGGGAGCATCCCTTAGCATCTTAGCCATCTTAAGTCCCATAGGAACCGTAACGGCTTCCGTGCTCGTACCAAGGGACTTGCCTAGACCTGAGGCAGTCTGCTTAGCCAACGTCTGGCTTGCACCAAGCCTAGTTGCTTGATCGGCTGCTGCACGTAGGGCTCCCGTCATAAGCCGAGTGTCGGTGACGTAGCTGTTGGATTCTTGACCGGCTTTGTTGATAAGTTCAACCATCTCCTCTAAAGGGATGTTGTTCTTGGTCAAGCCGACGTTCATGCGTTCAAGCTGCACCCGCATACCCATGAGATCACTTTGGGCTTGCTGCGCCGTCATGTTCATGGTCTTCATGCGTATAGCTAGCATTTCAGTAGCTTGGTCGGCGTCGATGCCCGTTACTTTGGCAAAGGTTGCAACTTCTTTGGTGAGGTTGCGGACGGCTTGTTCCGAGAGCTTGCCTTGGGCGTCGATCTTGATGCCAATTCGCACTTTGTCGCCAATGGCGGACACTTCCTCCATCGACATACCAAGTTCGGCAGCCGTAACCGCAAACCCTGCCGCCGACTTCTGAGCTTCGAAGGCAGCGTCGATAAAGCCGCCGAAGCCCTTCTTACTCTCTACGCCTAACCGCTGCGAAAGCTCCGTGTTGACTTTGTAGTATTGAGCGATGCTTTTTGTACCGTCGTTTATCATCTTCAAGCCTTGGAGTACGAGACCCCCCTTGAAGATCATATCGAGAGCATGTATGAACTTGGCGTCCGCTATGGCTTCAAGCGGAGCAATCATACCCGAGAGACCGCCTTGCATCATTCGACTTTGGCGGTTACTTTCTCGTGCAGCGAAACCCCAATCCACCATAGCCTGCATACTTTCCGTAACGGCTTTAGTTTGCTCGCTGTATCTTTCTGTAAGAAGCTGAGTTTGAACCGCCGATCTTTGCTGAGTGTCGGTGGCGGCTTGGTGTTGAGCCGTAAGTTCTTCAAGCTTCTTTTGGTTTTCTACAGTTTTGCCCGCAGTCGTCCCCATCGTAGCGTTGAGTTCTTTAATTTGTTTGTCTAGCTCCGCAGCTTGATCTTTGGCAGCTATGTAGTCCTTAGCACTGTCCTGTATTTGCTTTGCTAAGTTCTGAGCTTCGTTGAGAGTTGAGCGGTAGGTCTGCGCGAGCTTGGAGAGACCTCCGGCGTAACTTGCCGTAGAAATCTTGCCTTTGGCTGCTAGCTTGACCATGGAGTCGGTCAAACCTTCAACCATCTCACTGGTTTCTTCAACGGTGTGGCTTAAGTTGCCTAGCTCACGAATCTGCGGCTTGAGACTTTTAGAGACGTTTTTAGAGGCGTTTAAAGCCTTGTTGACGACCGAGGTGTATTTGGTCCAGCGTCCCGTTAGCTTGTCGAGTTCGGCTGTCTGACGCTTGGTATCACCTGTTAATTGCTTGGTGATCGTTTTAGACAAATCACCGAGGTCATTCAAGTCGTTTAGTGTAGGATCGTCAGCCATTTAAAAAAACCTCTAAGCCGGTAAAGCCGAACAATATAATCTCGATTTTCTTTACGTAGGAATGCGTCTTGCGTATTCCAAGAACTCCTCACGGGTTTTCTCAGAAAGATCCACGATTTCATACTTACGATTTTTGTCGTTGAGCCATTTCGGTGTATCGAGAATGGCGGCGTTCTCTCTGTTGCTCCACTTAAGGCTAGATGCCTTAGCTTTGAGCTGCTCGAAGAATTTAGGGTTCTGCGTAAGAGAAGCAGCTAACGGTACGACCACCTTCTGTGTGCGATGTCGTAGCGACCACGTAAAGGCTTTAACGTCTTGGTTGCCGTCTTTACTGCCTAGCAGTGAGTTTACGTCCCATGTGACACCTAGTAGTGAACCTACGACGCTATCAAGAGTTTCGCTTTGCCTCCGTTCTTGCAATAGGAAAGCCGACTCCATAGTTTCAAGCTCATCATCGGTGAGTTCTCGAATCTGCGAAGGGGTCAAACGCCAATGTGCCATGACGAGGAGACGACGAGCCACTAGAGGGTCATGTTCATAGAACTCTAGAGGGTCACTTAAAAAGGGTTAGGAAGATCCCCTTCCTTAAAGAGTTCTTTGCCGTGTACTGGACAGAAGCGTTTTTCTTCTTTGCCGATTAGTGATTTGAAATTACAACCACTTTCAGGGCAGAGGGCTTGCGTCAGGTTACGGTCGAGCAAGTTCAAGCTAGGGAACTCTTGCTCATAGAACTGGAGAAGGGTATCGGTTAGTTCGTTCGGTGCTTCTTTTAAAAGGTCAAAGAAAGCCTGTGACGCTCGCTCACGTCTCTCTTGCGGAGCCATCGCCGTATTCTTCTTAATGACGTAGCTATACTCTTCAAGCGGCACGTCGAAAATGTTGACCATCGGCACGCCGTCGATCTCTTGCACGGCGAACGAGACCAGACTCATTTCGACGTTTCCTCGAAGCTCGGCGTCGGAGACACTCCGCATACTTGCGTAACCAGTAAGCTTTATAATTTCCTCACGGGAAAGCCGCTTCATTTTGTAGGTAGAGTCGCCTACCTTAATACTTGCGGTCTTTTCGGCACCGTCCATACCTAGCGTCGTTCTGATTTTGGAGAGGACGGGGTGGATTTTACCTTCAGGTTTGAAGACCGGCTTAGCTTCAGGAGTCGGAGCCCGCTCTTGTTTTTGTTCTTCTTGACGACGACGGTTTTGTTCGACCTGCTTTTCTTCTTCTTCTTGTTGAAAGGAGCCTTGGTTGTAAGGGCTTTCGCCGCCGAGGCGTCCCGTACCTAAGTGCGTGGCAGCACTCGACGGAGCAGCATTGAGTTGATCCCAATCTATTTCTAAGCCCTCTGGGAGGTCACTAGAGTCGATGGCAGGTGTGGTGGAGTATGACGGTGGTGATGGTTGTGGTGGGGGTGTTCCCGTATTGAGTTCCCTAGAAACCTCGATCTTACTGCGTAGGTGCGGGAACTGCGTCATAAGGTTTTCAAACTGTTTTCTCTCTTCAGGTCCGAGCTTGTCTAAGTCGCCCATCTTAACAAAAGCCATAGTTACCCCTAAGCATTAATAATAACGGAGAGCGTTAATCTCAGATGTGTTTTTGACTGCTGTTGGGATTATACTTGGGAAGTTCTGAGAAAGAAATCTGTAACTGGTGATAAAGATTTCCATCCACCGATTGATTCGATGGCTTTCTCGAAGCTGGCTTTGGACTTGTAGATAGCAAGGCGTTCGGAGTCGTAGGGGATCAAGTCACGGTCTGACAAGTAGACGTTGGCAAAGCACACGGCTTTGTTGGCTAAATTTAAACACTTGTGGATGAAGTTCTCTTGCTCTTCCCACGGTATATACATCGAACAGCTTACGTAAAGAAGATCCACCGGCTTCAAGTTGTCTGCGGTCATGAAGTCATCAAAGAGGATCTTGCCGGAAGCTTGCCGATCTTTGGGGATCTGTTGGCTTTCAACGCCGTAGATAAGGGAGCCCTCAGGTAAGCACATACCCATATCCTCAAGCGTTTGCCCAGGACCGCAGCCGATGTCGGCGAAGCTTGTAGGCTTACCGCCAACTCCGTTGCTGTACAGCTCTAGGAGACGTTCGGGACTAAACGCAAAGCGGTAAGTCTCTTCGTAGGAGCCGTTGTAGTAGTTGTCGTAGTATGACTTGCTGTATTTTAATTTCATTACACGTACACGTTGTCTGTTCCGGCGTCGGTGAAACCGAAGCCGTATGTTCCAAGGACGGCGTTGACCGTTCCGAAGATGCTGTTGTGACTGCCTGTGGTGTGGTAGACGTTGGTCACTACCGCACCTGACGCATTGATCTCAAAGTAGGCACTTGTCACCGTACAGTAGTTGCCTGTAATCCGAATACCCGCCGCTGCCGTACCTGTACCGGTATAAATAATGCGGGGAGCGACAAGTTGAATGCCCGTTCCAGATAAGATAAGTGGGATCGTTATTGACGAGCAAGTAATAGATACGCTAGGCAAAAAGTCTAAAAGAACATTGTTAGCGCTAATCGTTTCAGTGGCAGTAATCGTAAGGTTTTGAGCTACTAACACGGTGTCGCCGTCCACGATACCCGCCGCTGCTATGGTGCCGTAGTCGTCAGGTCCGATGATCTTATTGTACTTAGACGACGACGTGCCACCGCCACCCCCACCAGTAAAGCGGAGGACGGTAGGAATGCCGCCGACAGAGTTTTCGATGACGTTAGTTAAGGAATTGGCAGTTTTGAATTTGACAGGAGCTACCGACGTACACTGAAGGTCGATGTAACCAATCGCCAAACCTTTAAGCGGTTTTAGGATCGCACCTGCGTTCGGCAAGTTGGCTAACACGGCGTCTTGAGCAGAGAACTTTGCGGCAATGGTCGAGTTATACTGTGCCGTAAAGACAAGCCTACGGTAGTTCCCTAAAAGGGTAGCCGGAAAGGTAAGTGTAGGACCGTTGAAACCATCTAAGACGCTAGCACCTGAAATGACTTCCGTGTCGAAATCAATAGTAGTCGCAGGAATAGAAACAACTACGTCTTTGATAGGCGAAGCTATCTTAGTGCTATCCGCCGTCGAGATTTCACTGGCGTCAATATTGAGTACCGTTGTCGGAGGGGAGTCGGCATAGATCTTAAAGGGCACAGTTTCAGACGTGCTCTTTGCAAGAGCGAAGTCCCAATCGCCGACAGCAGTGCCGCCGTCCATGAGACGAATTTCTCTTTCCTCGCCGAACAAGATCGTTTGGGCAAAACTGAAGTCACTATATTGGATCGTGCAAGTCGCCGACGAGCGGTTGATGACAAAGTACCGCATACCGTCAAAGCAGGTCGTGGCGTCGGGCAAGACAATGGTTTGCGCCACGCCGCCGTTTAGACGGATGACGGTTGCCGAAGTCGGTGATAGGGCTAACGCCGTACCAGAAGTGGTAATGTCAACGATGGATTCAGCTAATACGCCTGTCGATAAAAGATCAGCCATGAGCCTCACCACCTATAAGAGCTAAAAGCTCCCCTACCCAAAGGTCTTGGGTTAAGAGCATCGTGCTAAGTTGTGCGGAAACTAGTTCGTTCTTCAATGTTCGTGCCGTCTCTAAGACCTCTCTGGCGTTTGGACGTATCATCTCGATCAAGTCTACCGACGATAATGTCTTCACGTCTTGAAGGTATTCCGTAGGATAAGTGCCTTTAGTCTTTGGAACCTTCTTTGTCGAAGGTTTGTCGGGATCTATTAGAACCTGTACGGATTCACCCTCTGCCTCATCTTCAGATACTAAATCTTCAAAAGCCTGCTCTAGGTTGCCGTAGTCTAAAGTTCTTTTTCCAGTTTCGTAAATGATCGTTGAATCACCCTCATGTTTGGTGATTTTACGGTGTGGGTATTTGCTAAGGATCAATTTCATTTATCACCCAAGATATCAAATTCCGCTAAGTCAAACCGGAAGATCTTTGACACATCTGCTTTAAAAGCTTCCCAATCAACGATACGTAAATCTGGGTAGCTATGTTGGATCTTTTTAAAGAGTGTGGCTAGCTTGGTTCTCGTGATATTTAAATACCAATAAGGAGCGCCGTCTTTAAAGTGTAGACGCTGCAAGATCAACATCTCATCACTACCCTCTCGCACGCTGTCGGTGTAGACGAGGGGATAGCCGTCGATAGTAGCGAAGTGGAACTCGATTAGTAGCGGCTCTGCCTTCTTCGGTTCTTTAGCGCCTGCAATCTTCTGCTTGCTTTCACGCTCTAGTTGCTTCAAAGCCCCCTGCTTTGCAGGACGAATACGTCCCGTAGCGATACCCTCTTCGAGGTTTTCTTTGTTGATGATCTCAACATTTTTCGCCTCAAGGTCGTGGACGAGCTTAGTCACGCCGCCTTTAGCCGGGACTTCGATATACATGTACTCGCTCTGAAGGCTGAAACCGAGCCTCCGCACGAAGCCTTGAGGATCAGATACCTTGAAGCAAGTGAGGTAAACCTCTCTGTCTCTCTTCTGAAGGTTGAACTTGAGACGCTTTGGATTCTCAGGTTCGTTCGGTAGCTTCTTAAGCTCTTCCTCTTTGATGTAGATATTTTTGTTGGAGTTACCTTCAAAGTTCTTCGTTGATGGGACTACGTTTAGTTTTTCGCCTCTATCGAGGGGCTTATACGAAGCGGGAGCCATCGTGCGGCTGCCGTACAGTTCCTTTTCCACATCTCTTTGCGTAAGTTTGAAGTTTTCGATTTTCTTTTGACGGTCGATGTAAGGAACTAAAGCCTTTTCGCCTTGCTCCGACTGCATCGACGCCAAGCTCATAGCAACGTGGGGGATGACATCTTTGTCTTCGTAGTCGGAGTTTGCTTTCGCAATCATGTGCTCTTGGCTGATGATGCGGGCATTTTTCAAGATCTCAGCACTGTTTTCAACGATGATGTGATGAACGAAGACTTCACGGGTTTGCTTTAGGCGTGCCGCTCGGTCTTGTCTTTGTCGCATATCGCCGGAAGTCCAAAGCGTATCCGCATGGATGACACAGTTAGCTACTTGAAGGTTATGACCAGTACGTAGGCTCTGATCGACGCCGACGATGATCTTAGGGCTCATGCCTTCGATCTTAAAGCGGTTCAGCTCATCGACTTTGCCTGCGTCGTAGTATACAGCTTGCTCGCGCAGTTGCGGATCAAGGTGTCTGATGATGTTGTGAGCAGACTCAGAAAATTGAGTAAAGATAATAACTTTGCCGTTGTCTGGCTTACCTAGATGCTCCGAGCAGATCTTATTAATAGCTGCCGACTTAGGTGAAACCGTATCGTCGCCACTGAGAAGAGCGCCGATCTTTTTTACTTTAGACGGTGCATTGAGAAAGAGATCTAACGACTTGAACCTCTGAAGGAGGTTTTCGGCGATGACGGGCTCACCCTCGTCAAGAGAAAGTTTGAACGCCAAAAAAGCTTTAGCGAGCACGGGATCGTTCTCGATGATATTCGCTTCCCCCGCAAGAAAGTCAGCGTAGACTTTGGCTTGCTGTGGGGTAAAGCTAACGAAGTGGTATCTGCGGTGAACTTTTGGAAGTGCGTAACCCCAAGCTGTTGACCGTATTTGCGGAACACCGAACGACTTCAGGCGCTCCCTGATTTGTTTCGGCGCTTCCTCTTTGTAGTCGTTAAGATCGCCGTTTTTGGAGTATTTGTTTAAAAACTTTTCCGGCGTGCCGAACATCGACGACTGCACAAACCCGCAAGGACCAACGATGTCTAAGAGGTTTCCAGGCATTAATGTTCCTGTGAGACCTCTGACGATGGGTAGCTTCTGGAAAGCTGATATAGCTTGGCTGATGTTGCTTTCGTTTTTTAAAACGTGGAACTCGTCAGCGTACACGCCGTCCACTTTAAGCTTGTTTAAAAGCTTGTAAGGATTTTCAAAGACTTTGATTTCTTTGTACTTGTATTGACCTCGACGCATCGCCACTTGTCCGTTAGGAATCGCTTTAGGATTCATAGCAAGCCAAGTGTAAGACGTTATGAAGACTGTGTTGTCAGGTGCCTTCGCTGCCTCGTCTAAGAAAGCGTCAGTGTCACCTTTCTTCCAAGTGTTAATGGAGTCAGTAGTAATGATCCAAGGGTTGAGGTCGGAGAAGTTTTTGACTTCCGTAGCGAACTGCTCAACGAGGGAGCCGAAGACGACCACGAGCGGTTTCTTCATCTTGTTTTTTTCGATTTGCTGCAAAATATCGGCGATCTGCATCAGAGTCTTACCAGCGCCGGGATCGGCGTCAACGGGAAGCCTCGGTGCGATGTCGAGACAACCCACTGTGTACCCTTGGTGACCGTAAAACTCCGTACCTTCTTTGAGACCGGCAATTGTACGGCTAGAGATGTCAGACGGCTTCACTGCCTGCATCTTCTTGAGATAGCTGCTCATCTCGTCTTGTATCTCGGTGCGCTTCTCTTTTAAATGAGGAGCAAGCAGAGGCAATACGTTGTCGAAGTCAAAGCGGTCGTAGACCGGAAGCTTGTGGAAGGCTGCTCGGTGGGACTTCGTGCGTTCATAGTCTACGTCACTGTCGATGATGCCACGCTGCTCGGCGTAGCCTAAGATTTCTGCCTTATCGAGGAAGTTAAGGGGACGGTTACCTGTGAGGTTGAGCGCCTGCCATTGACCTTTCTCGTTGATGAAATAATAGACATCATCTTCTTGGTGGTAAAATTCACCTGCATGTCCCTTTAAGAGGTGACTTGATTCGTCAAGTGCTTTCTTATCTTCTGGAAGGTTCGACTCTGAGTATTTCTCGAAAAGACTTTTTTGTTGGTCGGCGAGCTTCTTGACCTGCTCCGACATCGGCGACATCGGTGCGTAGAAGTAAGACCCGTCGTAGAGTGCGAGCATGTTGTCGAGCGAGAACTCACCTACGCCGTGCTCAGTCGCTTCGGACGGGTCTAAACTTTGGAGGCGGGGATCATAGGCATTGACCATTTCCCCCTCGATGTAGACACCCTTTTGGTCTCCCATCTCTTTGACGGTAGCCTTCTTTACGGCAACATACGACGGATCAATACGGCAACCCTTCAATGCGAAGGCTCCCATGAAGTCCGTTGGTGATATTTGAAATATGTAGTCGGCAGCATCTTTGAACTTGGCGCTTGTCATCGACCGGTAGACTTCATCGGTCAAAGGCTTCTTGAAGAAACCACCGAACAGCTCGAACTTTCCGTCCGTCCCAACATAGGGATAAAATGACATCCCCTCTTGGACGACACGCAAAGGCGCGTCCCCGTAGAGGAAAAATCCTGCCTTGAGTTTGGCTTTGGGGCTAAGTTGTTTTTTACCTAAGATCAGTTTCACTCGTCTTCCTCTCGAAGAGCTAAGAACACGTCTTTGACGGCGAAAAGATCCCAATGGGAAGACACCGGAAGCTTTTCGGACTTAGCAAACGCTAGCAGTGCTTCGGCGTTCGGCTTCATTACGTCAGGATGTAAGTAGCTAAAATAGTTTACATCATACATGAGATCTAAGCGATCTCTGTTTGCTTTCAAATCTGGTTCTTTAAGGACAGCAGTAGACTGATAACGACGGCGACTAGGAGCCTTGCCGTCGCTTTCCACCGCAGGAAGTACAAAACCCTCGTCGGCGGAAGCTGTGACCGTAGAGGTCTCTTCCATCCCATCAAGGATCTTCATTAGTTCGTCGGCGTGCTTTTCTTCCATGATGTGGAAGAGGTAGTGGTCAAGAACTTTCCAGAGGGCTTTCTTGCTGTAGTTACGTAGACGTGCGGCGAGCTTCTTATAGGCGGTAGCACTGATCTCGCCGTGGACTGAGATGCGTCTCATATGTTAGGGCACCTTTCCGGTTTAACGCCCTGAGCAGCAACCTCTTTTCGTAAGCTGAAGAAGCGATACCCGAGGCTTTGGTACAGTTGTTTTACTGCTAAAGAAATCTTGTTCGAGATATAGCTTCTGAAGTTGTGAAGTGAGCTGGCGGATTTTCGGCTCTAAATCACGTTCTCCCTTCTTGTAACGCTCCTTACAAGTATCGAGAAGTTTTTCAAGATACGTGATTTGTTCGGTCATAGTTCAATCGACTGAAAACGCATCTCCATAAGGAGTTGCTTGATATAAGGACCATTGCGAAGCTGCGCTCTTACCTCAGCAGGTACCGTAACCCCTAACTCGTCTTCTACATCGGCTAGTAGTAAGTTCAAAAGATGATCTTTATCAGACTGCAACGCAGCACTTTTGATCTCTCTAAACGACGGCGTGCGTGGCAAGTAGTCAGCAAGCGAGTCCGGCTGCCAACTGCTTAGTTCCTTGTAAAAGGAGGAAAGTGCGACACCGATGGCTTGCAAAGATACTTCCCTACGGCGTTCCTTAGCTAGCTTAGCTTCACCTAACCAAGCCGCAAAGCAGGCTTCGTAAAGCTTCTCTTCGCTCTTAGCCATGGCAAAGGCGTGCGGCGACAACGGCAACTTAGTACCGCTCATAGCGGGACTGAGAGCTTGGAGCATCCACATGTCGAACTCACACTGTAAAGCCGTCTTGCGGTCGAGGTCTTGTTGACCTACGACTTCATCGAAAGCCTTCTGAACCCATAAAGGGTTACCTACGGTGTCTTTGACATAAGCTGATAGTCTTTTTCTTACAATTTCTTTGAGCGTTTGCTCTTCAGGTGCGGATTCGGCTACAGGTGCATAAAGTGCTTGGTAGAGGTTGGTGGCTTCTAGCCAGCCTAAGACCGCCTCTTCGACCGAAGCTTGTACTGGAGTCGGGAACTCAAAGGCAAGCACGGAGCGCCTGATCCAAGACCACGGTGCAATCTTTTCTCTGCGATCTACCTTCTGAAGGAGGTCGAGATAGGAAATGTTAAGCTTGCCTGATTTAAAGGCAGTCTCGAAATCCTGAGCTAAAACAACACGGTCGATGAGAGGATTGACAGCTTCACTTACGTCGTCCCCTGCGTTGCGAGCCTCCACCGCTTTGCGGATCAAAGGTTCAAGCGAGGCTTGAGCCTCAAGCCTGTCGATGATCGGCGTAGGTAGATGTTCCATTCGTTTAGGATCAGAAAGCTGGGCTTTAAAGAAGTTCCAAGGAATGATGTCTTTGCCTTTGCCATCTTCATCTTCTAAGAGATCGATGTCTTCCCACTTGAGCTTCTTCTTGTCGAAGAAGTAAATGACGGAATGAGCAAAATCCATCAAAGGATCGCTAGACTTAATGCCTGCACGATTACGTAGAAAGTCCGTAACACTTTTACTGTCGATCTTACTGTCGGGTTTTTGCTGACTGCGTTTTACAGCGTTGATGACACGCATTACAGTCTCGAAATCCACCTTAGGGTTAGCTTCGACTTTCGTCGCCGCATTAGACTCGTTGGATGGAATAATCGTGATGAGAGAATGGATGTCGGAACAAAGCTTAGCTTTTGCGAGGTCAATCAAATATTGAACAAACTCAGTACGTGTCCAAAATCTAAAGTCGCCGGGGAATTTGCTGCTCGTGGGGGTCGAGAGGTATTCCGAGCGGTCGTTCTTGGATACGAACCAAACTTGTGGACGCTCACCTAAGAAGCGAATTTCGATGCGTGGAGTATAACCCTTACCGATACAGTAGATACCGAGCGTTCTCGGACCATCTTGTGTGTCGGAAAGACCTAATTGGGTGCTTGGGATTTCTTCGACTAAGATGCCATTCGACACGCATAAAGCGTCGTGTTGAAGGCAGTAGCGAAGCCAAGCGAAGACTTCACGCAGTATCATCATTCACTCCCGTATAGGATTAGCTTCCAGGGAAGCCTTCAGCTCCGGTGTGCGATTTACTGACGTAAGCGATAGTAGCGTTGATTCTAGTTACGCCGTCGCCGTCCGAAGTAATAGCATCCGGGTTCTTGTTTTGGAACCAGCATCCACGATAAGTCCAGATGTTATAGGTATTATCACCTGCAATCCAGAACTCTTTAATCGTAAACGGGAAGTTTTGGTCGATCAAGTCGTCGTAGAGAGGAATAGAAGCATCGTTGAATGCTCTTTCCATTTCGCCTTTCCAAACTTCAGCACGGGTCACGGCAATCGTGAAGCCTGTCGCTTTGCCTGGAATGTACTCAACCGGACGACCCCAAGAGGTTGTCGCTAGTTCGTAAAGGTGGATACCGTCACGAGTGTAGCTGTCCGGCTGCCAAGACTGAATCCTGCCAACAACGATGGTGTTGCTGTCGTTTAGACCAGCGACGATAGAAACGCCGTGGTATACTTTAGTTGTGTTGAAGTCGAGTTCTGAGCTGTAAAAGAACTGCTCTACCGCTTTGACGCCGTAGTTCACTCCCGATCCAGCAGGCTGACCCAGAGCTGCTTTACTTACTTCGTAACTTGCCATTTCTCCCCCTTAGAGATTCCAGATCGCTGAAGCACATTAATCTCGCTTCAAATTCATCAGCTCTTTTGTTAAGCCTAAGAAATTAAGATCCAATTGGTGTAGTTTTTCGTCGTCGATGTCTTGGTGTGCATCTGCATACTTTTTGAACTCTTGAGCCATCTTTTCAGGACCGAGGTCCGTTAGGTGAAACCAAAAAGAATCAACACTATCGACAAGACTAACGCTGCTACTGTTATGGTGACCTTGGCTTTCGTCTTCCAAAACTTCCTCTTCAGTATTGGCGTGAACGCCGATCTTCTTGCGAAGAGCAGCTTTGTTCTTTGCTTCGTACTTACTTTGGATCTTGTCTAGAAATTTACTCATTAAAGCCTCAAAAAGAGGCGGGGCTCTTCACCCCGCCGTCTAGTTATTTAGGAAATCCACCAGGCAAGCTTACTGTAAATAGACCGTAGATCCGCTTCGCAACCGTGGCTAAGAAGTAGTTGTAGCCAATGTAGTAAAGAGTAGGATCGGCGTTATCACGAGCTACTTGAACGTCAGCGTTCGTGATCTGACGACCCGAACCCGTAGCTGTTTGGTAGTCGGCGATAAGTGAACGAGTAACGAGCGTCTTCAAGCGGTTCATAAGAACGTCTTGGATCAGCGCAACACCCGAAGCTGCCGATGGGAACACTTGACCGATGATTGCGCCAGTCATGACTCGGCGAATGTCCTTCGTTACGAACTGCTTCTGAGTCATCTGATTCAGGTTGAGCGTGTCCGGCGAGAACGGGTCCGTCGTGATGTCTTCCATGATCTGCATTACGCCCTGACCAACATCCTTGAAGTAGATGATGTTGTTGCCGCCAAGCTGAAGGTTCTCTTCACGCTTGTAGGTTTCAACCGAGTCGAAACTCGTGATCTGCTTAAGGAGGACAGTCTCTTTAGGGTCCGTGAAGGACGCCACAAGAGAGGCAAGTGCAGCAGCAATGAAGCTACCGTCTAGAGTAACCGTCGAAGCACTGTTGTCTTCAAGCGTGATCGTTCTCGTAGCTTTCGTGTGACCGACAAGAATACGAGTACCGTGAGCAGGAGACTGACCGTAGACGGCAAAGAGGCGACGGCTGTAGAAGGCAAGCGAGCCTGCTTCGTTTTCGGAACCGATTGGCGTACCAATTGGACAACCTACGAACGTTAAGCACTCATGCGTTTCGAACGGCTCGTTAGCACGGTTGACCGTATTGAGCTGATCGCCAATGTTTTGGAAGCTGTTGAGCACGACAAGTTCTGTCGCACGCTTGTCTTCCAAGAAGGACGTGATACCCCTACGGTAGTCGTCTTTGCTGTACACACCGTCGTCGTCAGAGTCACGAACCTGAACACAGAAAAGACCAGGGATGGCGTAGTCAAACGCAATTTGGGCTCCGATGTAAAGATCGTTACGGATCGTCGATGGTGCCAAGAAGCGACGTGCATCTTCCGCTGTAAGGAAAAGGAACGGACGGTCGTACATTTCTACAGGACGAAGATATTTCGCCGTAAGGAAGTAAGACTGACCCGGATCAGGCTCGGCACCGTGCCAACGGTATACGACTTGAACGTCGCCGTCAGACACACCGAAACCTGGAGTTGTGATTCTAAAGAACTGCGTTCCTACCACTTGAGAGTAGGTAAGCGGCGAACCGTTGCTTACACGGCGGAAAGCAAATACGGTGTCGGGCTGGTTTGCAAGTGAAACGTATTTCGCTCCTACGTAACCAGTTATGGCACCTGTAACGTCGGTTTGAATGTCAGCAGGGTTCGTAAAGGTTTCTGTAACTTCCTTTTGAAGGCTGAAGTTAAGAAGACCAAGTGAACGAGCCTGTGTGTCAAACGTGTCACCAGCAACAATCATCGAGCCGCCAGGACCCGCATTTACGAGTGTGCTCGTGTAGGCGTTTCGGACGTAAAAACGAAGACCGTCAGGAATTTCAAAGCGACCATGGTTTACGTTCGTGTCAGCAGTCCATGTGCCGAAACGACCTTCAGGTGTATCACTGTTGTAACCGCCCGAGTAGAGGGCTTGGTTAGCCAACTGTGTGACGCCGCCGATTTGAAGCTTGATGTTACGAACGGACTCTTTGCCTTTGTAGAAGCGTTGTGGGGCAGATACTACCCAATCAAACATGTCGCCCACTACGTAGTGCGTTGCACCGAAGCTCATCTTCACGGTAATGCCGCTTGCGCCAAGAACTTGGAGGTCCGAGTTCGGCACTAGTTCGGATACTGTGAAAGAACCGCTTGCAGCAGAGTTGCCGTACATGACCCAAGCAAAGCTCGCTACTCGGGAGCCTAAGCCACCCGATACAGTCAAACACTGTACACGGAACTTTGTATTGTATTCCGTCTGCGTGTAGGCAGATGGAAGGGAGTCGATGGTAAGGGAGCCGGTAGAACCGAGAGCTAGGTTGTCGTCAATGTCCGAGAACTCAGTAAACTGGTTCGTGTTCGAGAGAAGAGAATCAAGTTCGATAAGACCTGCACCGTTGGCTTGAAGATAAAATACGTCGCCGACGTTGTAGTTAGATGCACCGAAGTCAAAGTCAGCAATAACACCAAGCTCAAGAGGTTGGTTGTTAAGCGTCAGAAGGTTCGATTCGTCCAAGCTGATCTGCGGCTTTGTAATCGCTACAGAGATAGGCGTCGGAGGAAGAGCGTTTTCACCGAACGAAACCGGCGTTGCATTCCACGCTAGAGTCGCAAGACGGGTAGGGGATACACCCGACGCTGCGATGCATTCTAAGCGGTATACACGGTTATAAGGGTGCGAGTAACTTGCCGACGTAGAAACGACAACCGTACCCGTACCCGAAGCACCTGCGGAGTTCACCGTTGAAAGGCTATTCGTAAGGTTGATGTTGTCGGGATCTGGAACAACTGTGTCAATCTCAGACTCGACGAAGAAATCAACATACTCAGCATATTCTTGTTGGTCTTGGAATGGACCAACAGCGACAATCTCACGAACCTGAGCCGAAATATTGAGCTGACCAATCGTCACTTCTGGGATTGGATCTGCCAACGATCTCGATGTAGTCTGATAGTCGAGGTAGTATTGCGCCGATGGATCATAAGCAGTGTCTTGAATAAGGATGCGGTCGTAAACACCGCCGATTCCTTGGACAAAACTCCACTTATTATTCGTTACCTCGACGCCATCTTGGGTACGAAGTCGTACCGGAAGCGTCTGTGAGCCGTTGGACAAGTAGTCCAACGTCGCAAGGAACGGCGAAATGGTTGAAAAGGCGAGCTGCTCGTCAAAGCGAAAACTACGCCGCATCTCAGTATTTCGTACAATAAAGAGGCGATCCCCTTTACCAACGAGACATGGAACACGCACATCGTTCGCCAGAGCGCCCGAACCTGGGATGAAAAACTGCCCGATGTACGTTCCGATCTCGGTGTAACGGGTTGATGCTAATCTAGGTGCCATATACCCCTCTTTCTATTGACTAATGGAGTGCTCTTAAGAGGTTTGAGATTGTCCTCAACTGAATCTTTTGTAGGTGATTGAAAAGGTTCTTAAAGGGAAACACGAAACGGTATGTCCATTACTAGATTTTTCCGTCGTCCTGTCTTCAAGTCTTGAGTCCCGTCACCAACACTATCGAAAATATATAAAAGACAATTTCCAACCCGCCGTGGCGAAATAATCCACGGCACGTCTGAAGTCACAGAGCATATGTTTGGGTCAGATACGCCGAGGTATTGACTCTTGAGTAAATTAACGATGAATAATTGAAAAGGTTCACCTATCTTAATCTGCTGGTTAGGAGCTAAATTCATAACTGTCGGTCCTGGCACGCCGATTTGCTGTCCGACTACACCTGTAACTGGCTGCACTAGTTGAGGAACAGGAAGTTCCACGCTGGCGTGAGTTTCAATTTCGACCTGAAGGTCAATGGATCTCATCCACACCTGAGACTTGGTGTCACCTTCGACGGCGACGTTAGTAAGCTGCCCGCTCGTAATGCCTGCCATCGGCAGGCGTACTTCCCAACGGCTGCTAGCATTTCTTATGATCTTGTTGTTTACGGCGTCCGACAGCGTATCCACGATGTAAAGAATGAGCTGTGAAAGCGTCGTCGTATCTTCTTCCGAGTACGTCGCTACGTTTAAAGCGAGTGATACTTTACCTATGAATATAGAAGTTCCACGCCAACGGTTACCGAAAGCAAAGCCTTCGACGAGACTGTTGATGCCTGCATTCTCCGACTCCATGCCTTGGTCGATAATCATAATCGACGGAAGCTTGCCGGAGTTCTCTGCGAAAAACCGTGCTAGGTGGGTCTTACGGATGTTAGGTGAGGTCTTCATCTCCTCGTCATAGGTCACGTCGGTTACGTATTGAAGACCTTCAGAGGAGACCGTAGAGCGGATGTAGTTGCGATTGGAGCCATATGGAGAGAGGAAGCTATCTAGGTATTTATGGATCGCACTTTTGCAAATGCTGATCGCTTTATCAACGACCTGTTCCCGGTAAGTCTCTTGTAGACTCTCCGGTTTCAAGAGGTTGCTGTAACCTAGCGGCGGTGTCGCCATCCCTGCTCCCTATTTCCAATTTCGCATGGTCGGCGAGGACCCCACGTACTGCTTGCAATACACTCTTTTGGAGATCTTCCGGCAGACTTGCCATGGCTGTGACATCGCCGACGTTGATACCTGTTTTCCCTGCAAGGGCGGAAAAAGCTATCTGTCTGCTTAATCTCGTGATCCAGTAGAACTCCTCGTCTTGAAGAATTTCATCTTCACTAAGACTTACAAGATCTTTGAAGTCTCGATCTATGAGGTCCATGTGACGTTTGGCTTCAAGCGACTTCTCTTTAAAGCCCGTCTGTAGCTCTTCTAGTTTCAACTTTGCTCGCTTTAGTTCCCGTGTTTTACGGGCTTTATTCCAAAAGAAATGCCACTTCGACAGCCTTTCAACTTCGGCTTGAGCTTCCTCTATGTCCAACTCAGAGACTTTGAGCGAGCGCCAGAATGCTTTAAGTTGGACGACGTGCTGCCAATACTCGAACTTACGGCTGCCCTTTTGGGAAGTGGTCTTGAAGTGTTCGATTTGAAATGGAGTATGACCTAAAGAATAGGTGCGAAGGGGCTCAAATTTATCAAGACGATTAATAATAGACATAATTATCCTCCAGTAGTTAATCCTACTTCGGAGGTCAACCTTACAGCAAGCCTCTAGTTTGGAATGATGACACCGAAGTCGCCGTCCAACCAGTGGTCACCGGTAGCCAAGACGCTACTGCTGAAACCGTCTCTAAGTCGAAGTTGAGGCGGTCAAGGTCTGTGTCACCGCCGAAGTAGCCGTTGGTAATCGAGTTAGCAGCGCTGCTTAAACCCGCCGTAGAAGACAGAGTTGCCGTAAGCAGCGTCGAGGTGTCAGTGGAGTAAGCGTAAGAGTAAAGTGCTCCCGTGCTCCGTCCGAAGTATCCCGTATCACCACTGACATTGTTACAGCCGACTTGAATATTGGTGACACCAATAGTTCCACCTGCCGAAAGCGTCTCGGTTGCATATGTAAATTTGCTTACCGTACTCGTTGCGTTGCTGTGGACGATGTACCCTGTGGTTGCTGACGTTGCCGAACCGCTTTTTAACGCTGCCGACGACAGAGGTCCGGCGAGGGGCGTAGCAACTTCCGTGGTGTGGTTGAGCTTAGCGATAGTCAATAGACTGCCAACACCAATCGTTTCACCACCGGCTGCATAGCCGAAGGATCTGTTGCCGACAGCAGCAGCTCCAGATCTAGCGGTTGCTAATGGAGCTACGAGGTCTGCCACTGTGCTCGTACTGTAGTTAAAAGAACTTATGAGGGTAGTAGAAGCTGCTAACACCTGTCCACCAAGCACGTAGCCGGACGCTATTGAGCTGCTGCCCACCATGTAAGCACGAGCCGAAGACATCGTGAAGGCACCCGCAAGGGATGTCTCTACGTTCAAGTTCATACCGTAAATATCTGTCGAGAGTACCCCTGCGTCATCGCCGCCACCAAAGAAGGCACGAGCCGTAAGAGTGTCGTCGGCGTCGAGGTAAGCTTCCCAATAAATCGAATAGCTTTGTGTCGTCGTCGTCGAGAATTTGACGGTGAACCCTTCTTCCGAAGAGTTAAGGACACCCATAGTCGGAAGCGTACAAGGCGACGTGGCTGATTCAATCGACCACATAGTCTTGATGTTTCTTGGCTTCGTAGCGAAAGGCTCGTCGAAGACGACGAAGACGCTTGACGTACCGTTGGCTACAGGGATGATACCCCGCTTTTGACGAGTCGAAGCGAGATCGCCGTAAGAGAACTTAAGAGCAGTCGGCGACGATGCCGCCACGAATTGATCTTTTAAAGGCTCAGCATCAGGCAGAGTTACCGTGTAAGAAGTTGCAATAGCAACCGGAGCCTGGAAACCCGCAAAATTCGTGCCGTTGGCGGTGTCTTCGTAGAAGCGCAGAGCGGCTTGGTCGCCAAGCTCCAAAGCTTGCCCGCCGACGTTTAGGTTGAACCAAGACACGTAGTTAATGGTTTGACCTAAAGAGTAGTAACCGATTGCACCAGGCAAAGCACCCGGCGTTACGAGCATTGCGTAAGAGATTTGACCGAAGGTGTCAACGGTGACGCTTGTCCCGTTAATTCCCGGCAAACCTACAGGAATAAGAAGCTGCGTACTGCTTATGTTCGTCGGCGTAGAATAGAAGGCAAACGCATTAAGTGTACCAGCACTGATACCCACACCGGCAGGGACACTCGCCCATCCGAGGTTACCAGAGCCGTCCGTGATAAGAGCTTGGTTCGCAATCCCGTCGTCATCTGGAAGGTTCCAAATGGTGCTAGTAGCTACAACAGACGGAGCTTTAAACCCGACATACCCTAAGCCGCCATCGTCGTAGAAGCGAAGAGCTACTCCGTTGAGAGCACTTAAATATTGTCCAGGGTTAAGGTCTTCAATGCGGAAGAGGTAGTTGCTGCCAACGCCGAGGTGAACCGCACCGTAACCTGCCGAGTCTGAGTCGCCTGAAAGAAGCACGAGATCCGCGCCGTTGACGCCTGCACCGTTGCCAGCTTTCACCGTCAAAGTAGTCGGCGAAGCACCGTCAGTGCCTAAGAGATCAAACGACGAACCTGTAAAAGTAAGACCTGTTCCTGTGTAGTAAGCATTAGCTGCTGGAGATACCCTGCGAGTTGCTGCTTGATAAAAGGCGACAGCGTTTACCGCTCCAACGTCAACTTGGCTTTGGAAGCTCAAGATGCCTGCGGCGTTGGACGTAAGCACGTCACCCGAAGACGCTGCGTCGGTTAAAGGCAATGTCCAAGTGATGCTCGTCGTCTGTGCGGCAGATACCGTAAAGCCGACGTAGTTAGTGTTTGTGATTTCGTAAAGGCGAATTTTACCACTGTTACGAAGATGAAGCTCCGCCGACGCATCCACCGTCAAAAGGAAGCTAGAGTCGTTTACTTGGTTTCCGCTTGTGGGGTAGAAAGCCAAGTAACCGGAAACACCGCTTTGGACTGCACCGACCAAGGTTGAGGCGTTTACCCAACTGAAGGCACTGGCACCGTCTGAGATAAGAACTTGACCGGAAACACCCCCCGTTAAAGGAATGTTACCAGTTGTCGAAAGGTACTCTTCGGTGAGTAGCGACCACGAGATGGCGTTAAGAGCCGTCGTCGTCATAACTCTAGAGGCTACGTTTGTGAACGATGCCACTGAATTATTTGCAGCAGCATAGTAAGCGAGAGTGTCGGCTGTGCCTGTGTTTACAGTGCCTCTACCAACGGTGATAAAACTTAGGTTTCCTGCGCCGTCTGTAACTAGAGCTTGCTCAAAGGTACCATCGACAATCGGCAAGACGTAGCTAGTCGTGCCCGCTAATGCTGCCGCTGCTCTCAGTTCTACATAGTCACTGCCGTTGACGGCTGCTTCATAGAAGCGGACGATACCGTTGTCTTTGATGTCAAGACGCTTGCTTGCATCTACGATGTCAAAGAACGTCGAAGCAGAAACTTGAGTACCTGCCGATGCGTAGAACGTTGCAGCGTTGAGGGTACCGGCGTTTACTTTACCAACTAGGGACTCGGCGTTGACCCAATTGAAGGTGCTGTCAGCGTTCGAAATAAGAACTTGGTTGAGGACACCGTTGCCCAAAGGCGTATTGCCTAATGCCGCAAGGTAAGGAGCCGTCAGGAGTTGCCATGCCAAGCTGCCGGAGGGGCTCAGTAAGATACGATTAGAGACGGTGGCGAGTCCAGAGACATCGTTACCGTTGACGCTGTAGAAAGCCACCTGCTGAGCGAGAGCGTTAGCCACCGAGCCGTTGTCGGCGGGGACAACAAACGATAAGTTGCCGGAGCCGTCCGTTTGAAGGACTGCGTTAGCGGAGCCATCTTGTGCAGGCAAGATCCAAGTAGTCGTTCCGGCAAGCGTACTCGCTGCCTTAAACTCAACGTAGTCAATACCACTGATGAGGTCTTCAAAGAAACGGATCGAACCGTTGTTGCGAAGACCTAAAGCCTTGCTTCCTTCATTCGATTCGAGATAGCCGGAGTCGTCTACTTCAGAGCCCGGTGAGACGGCAGAGTAAAAGGCAAGGCGGAACTGCGTACCTGGATTGATAACCGCAGGGTCGTTTACCCAAACAAAGGTTCCGTCGCCTACAGCTTTGAGCTTTTGACCTAAAACACCATTGCCAAGAGCAACGCCACCGGAGGCGGATAAGTAGGAAGCTGTGAGAAGTCCCCAAGTCAAAACGCCTGAGGGAGAGATCAATGTACGGTCGTTGACGGTAGACAGCGGAACAAGGGCGTTACTAGGTCCGGGACTTTGGTAGACAGGCAACGTATTGCCAACCGATGGAGCTATCGTGCCGATGGTAGAAGGCAACTGAGCTAAGATCGGAACGCCACCGATGATTTGTAGGAAATCGTTTTCAACACCGGTCAGCCAAGTGGGGACACCACCTGCGCTAGTCGTTAGGACAGCGGCGAGAGCCTGCGGAAGAACCGTAAAAGTCCCCGCTCCTGTCGAGTAAATGAATTGGTTGGCGGTCGTAAAGACGCCGCTAACAAGCACCGTCCCCGACACGTCGGGCAAAGTGTATGTTCTTAGAGCTGTGTTTGCGTGAACAAACCGACCCGTTTGGTTGTTTATGATGACATCTAAGCTAGTGCCGACTACTTGTACGACGCCTTTGGTAGGTGATGTCGTACTTTCGAGACGCAAGCCACCGGCAGAGGCTTCACCACCGTAGAGGATGTCAGTAAAAAATTTCTGGTCCCGTGCTTTTGCCATTGCGTCTCGCTTTTATCTACTGAACCTAGCGTCTACGTCGGTGACTTCAGGAAATAGTCGTTTAATCTCGTCTTCTTTGACGGACATCGGTGCGGTGGTTCCCCACACTATGCAACGCTTCATATCTTTGCTGAAATGTAGGTTTCTAGTTCCTTGGACGAGGTTACCTTTGACGAAGTTGCCTACGGTTTTGTTCGAGTCTTTGGACATGATTGACGATGCGTAGATGTTGAGCATCTGTAGCATTGTGTGCTCGCCTTCACCTTCTACGTCGTTCTTGTTTTTGACCGTAATTTTTTTATTAGGTTCAAACGCCGCCGCAAACGTTAAGATCACGCAGTTAGACGGCTTCACTTCAACAGGCTTAATGGTTGGACCTTTAAAGCCGTAGTCGATGTCAGATAGAAAAAGGGCGTCGGTATAAAACTGATCCGGTTGTTTGAAAGCCTTCATCTCTTTGAGGAAGAGGTCAGCATTCTTTTTTTCGCAATGGACATAAATCATACCTGACCGTCCCGCACCCGCAGGAATGTCACCTGTGTAAAAAGCATATTTTTGTGGGTGCGGGTCGAGAAAACGGAAATAGTTCAGAGGAACTAGCTGGTTCATTTGCATTGCAGGTATTTCACCACCTTGCGATTCAGCTCCCTCACACTCTTTAAGGTTTTCGAAAGCTTCCTGCAACTCTACAGCTAAGAGCTGCGAGTTGCCACCGAGAGCTGCTTCGACCTTAGGTCCAAAGCTTACACCGTCGAACGGACGACTTTTCGTTAAGTTCAACGTCATGTCTTGGATGTAAACTGGAATTTCTCGGTGTTTAGCTTTTGCACCTAAAAACTTAGCGACCTTCTCTGAAGCTAAATAAGCGTAGATAGTGTCAATGCCTTGGTTCTTGGTGCTAGGCTTTTTACCTAGCAAGAGTTCGATCTCAATACCTGCACGAAGAACTGTTTGAATGTCTCTGAAGAAGCCGCCGAGCTTCTCCGCTTCGCTGATACCGGCGATGACAACGAGGTAAGGTTTGATGCTTCGCAGTTTTGCGAGGCGACCTTCTTTACAGGTTTTTTTACCGATATAAACGTCACGAGCTTCAGTCGGCTCTTCCGTATCATCTTCTTGTTCGTCGTCGGTGCTTTGATCGCCTACACGTTGATCTTCAGGAACAGGAGCGACTAACGACTGGTCGTTGACGTTCTCAGGCTGTTGTTCAAGAAGTTCCTCAGGCGGCTTCGGCGGAGGAGGTTGAGCACTTTTTTTATTTTTAGCACTGTTACGTTGTTTGGTATTTTTGACTTGTTTACGTTGCGTCTTAGCAAATTGGTCCTTAACGCTTTTGCGGCGTTTGCCCAAAACTTCAGTCGTTCCTAGTGATAGTCGTTCCAGAAAAGTCATAAGATCCCTAGTAGAGAAAAGGAGAACGAAGCTTAGAAGTTAATCTTCAATCTTCCTCGTAGGGCACAAGCACTTTGGAGTCTGGAACCTGCATCTCGGCAAGGATGCGGGGATCAATTTTACTCAGTGCTTTAACAAGAGGACTTTTCTTCATATTCTTCCACGCCGCAGCCGATGCTTGAGCTGACCACCGTGGGGGTAAGACTGACTTAGACTGTGGTGATGCCTCGCCGCTGTCTGCGGGCTCTGCTGCCGGAGCGGGTTCTTCGCCACCACCCCCTGCCGTATCACCGAAGAGATCATCTGTTCCACCGCCAGCATCGCCACTACCGAAGTCCACCGCAGCACCGCCACCGTCCGGCTGCACGACTCCTAGTTGATTGAGGCGTTTTTGGAGGACTGCGTTTTCTTCCATCATAGCAATGGCTTTGTCCAAATCGTAACCTGCTGCACTTGCCCACATACGAAGCGGAACGGGAACACCTTTGTCGGCAAGGGTTGAAAGCATATCCATATAGGCAGAGTCTTGCTCAGGACGGAGCGTATCTTCGGTAATAAGCTGCGGGATCATAAGATCACTTAGCGGAATGTTCATCGCTTCTCTTGCCGTAATGTACGCCTTCGTATGACCACTGACTCGGATGTTGTGGTTCAGTTCTGCCTGCGTTCTCTTTTGCATGTTGTGAATACGAGCAAAAGTAGGGAAGAGCTGCTTTTGGAAAATTTCCCGTAGGACGTGTTCTTTAAATGAGTTGATCTGTTTTCCTAGCGATGTCCGTGCAGCTTCCATGTTGGAGACGTTAGTCTCACCCGAGAGGTAAGCTTCGGAGACGCCGAGGGCTCGCATTTTAATCATCGAAAGAAATTCGTATTCTTGACTAATACCCCACACGTTGCCGGGGTCTCTGACTTCGGATACTTCGACACCGTTACGAACACCGATGACACCACCGGCTGGATCTTCGTCGGCTTGTTGGAACATGTTTACGAGGGAAGCCACTTCTTCGTCGGTAGGCTCCCAGCTCTCGTCGATACCTGCCGTAAGAAGAAGAATAGAACGAGTGCGGCGACGGACGGCAATCAAACTTGAGTTCCACAGTGCGGTCTCGTAAGCCCACGCCGGAAGAATCCGTGTGTAAACGCTTGTGCCGATGTGGTCATATTGATTTACTCTTCGTGCAATCCAAAGAGTGTTCATAGGATCTAGCGGAATATAGCCTGACTGACTCTGCAAAAGCTGCAAGAGGTCAGGGCTCATATTTTCTTTCATTTCTACAATGCGGGGATCAACACTTCTTGCGAAGTTACGCCATGCAGGGCTTGCAAGTACGTCGATCAGCGGTTTTTGCCCTGATAAAGGTACAGGCTCGATGCGGGCTTGGTCGGGGTCGATGGCAACGAGAGAGTCCCAATGACCTTTACGTTCGTTGAAGTTAAGCGATGAGATTGTACGACCGATGATTTGAAGCTCCCTAGAGATCATGGGCAGCTCACTCCATACTTGAAGTGCTTCAAGCATGTCGTTATACATCTGAAGAAGCTTAGGGTCGTCGATGCCGATCAGCTCGTAGTATTTGCCCCAAGGCAAAGTCGAGAAGATATCCACGACGGTCCCTGCGATGGCGTCCCGTAAGTAGATCTTGCGGAACATCTGATGCAAGCCTACCGGGTTTCTAGGAATCCAGTCTTCTAAGACTGAGCCGTCTTCGAGACGGTCTTTGACGTTGTTGAAGCGGCTACCGCCGTAAGTATCCCCCGACGCAGACACGTCGGCGTGTGCTCGGTAAGAACCCAACGATGCCTTCTTCGTCATGTAGGGAGGATTCCTACGATCTAGGTAGGAACCTTCGGCTGGTCTTTTGTAGTTAAAGTAACCCATAATAAGTTCATACCTAACTAATAGATGTTAAAAAGGAAGCGTTACGCAGGCGTTGTAGATAGCTGCTTCTAGAGCTGTCCCCGGAATGCCGCCGCTGCACTCCCACTTCTTGGGTAATGCATGTCTCACAACTTGTTTGGTCACGAAGGAAGCTACAGGTTTGCAGACTATGACAGAGATGAGTCCTGTGGGACGATTTTCACAAAGCTTCAGTTTTTCTATTTCGTCTTGTAAATCCATAGCAATCCGTTCAGGCTTCTTACAATCAAATAATTCCGCAACACCGTCCCCTACTACCTTAGAGTATTTCGTCGTAGTTTCACAGCTCGGTTTCTTTGTACAACCAGAAAGAGCAAAAGCTAGACTGGCTAGGAAGATAACTAGGATTTTCATAGTTTGACCCTTTGTTTAAAGTAACGGACGGCTGCGGGAAGATCTTCTCTGTCGAACTCACCAAGATCCCACAAAAGGTTAGCGATAAGCTCGGGTGCTACTTGGGCAAAGAACTTACCCCACGTTGCGTCGGGTGCTCTGTTGGGACCTGGGGCACCGAACGGGTTCGCAATACTTAAAAGCTGGTAGATCTTCGGCATAAGGCGTCTAACCTTCGAGAAGTTCATCTGTTGGATCTTCTTTTGAGCACCGAGAGCCTTTTTGGCAAACCTGTAAGGTTGTGGACCCTTCTTTGGTTTGATGGGTAACTTCGGCTTGACGACGGGGTTTGCTCCTCGGCGTTTCTTCGGCTTTACGGGTTTTGCCGGTTTTACGATCAGCTTTTGAGCTGCTTCAACTCGCTCCACAAAACTCATTTAGACCTCCACCTTACTTGGAAAGACGACGAAGTGTCGGCTACACCACTTAGCTGCACGATCTTTGTCCAAGTAGATAGCTGTCGTAGCCATTTTACAGATGGGGCAAAAGTCGGAAGACTCCGCCGCTACCCGACCTTCGGCACGGCTTAAACCCTTCTTGGCTTCCCACCGCTTAAAGAGTTTGTCCACGGTGGCGTCGTCGGCGAGAACCGACTCGGGCTCGCCGCTATAGAAGACATCTGCGGTCACCTTCATCAAAGTGTCGAGGTCTTTGGTGGCGAACTTCGACTTCAAGACTAGGTAGATTTTCTCTTTGTTCATGCTCTTCCTCTTAACCGCAGGTGGGACAAGCGGAGCCAGAGGGACCGCCGCCGTCTAATTTGAGTTTTTCGTTCTTTAGCAAACTTGTGGAGTCGTCTTGCTCCTCCATCAATGGGTGAGAAAAAAATTCTTTCTGGTAAGGCTTAACGGTCTCACAACCAGCAAGTACAATCATAGAAGCAAGACTAAGTAGTATCCTTTTCATAGGCACCCTCTAGTTTAATCTGAGGTTTGTTCAAAACTTATCGACGGAGTAATTCAATGCGTGTTCTAACTCTTCTCGCAGTTCTATTTTCCACCTCAGCTTTCGCCGATACCTTCGTAACCTACGGCTTCTTAGGGGCTACCTATCACGGCTTATCCGTAGACGAAGAGCTAGCAGACGAGATGCCGAACAAACTCACCGACGACGGCAAGCTCGTTTACCACCCCAGAGAGAGCATCCTTAAGCTAGAGACGCCGAAAACGGTGGTGTTTGGCGGCGTGCTTCACGACTGTTTCGATGAAACGGCTTATATTTTGGGTGTAGGACCGTCTTGGCAGATGGGGGAAACATGGTCGCTCGGTCTTAGCGCCGGAGCTTTCATGCGGGACAAACACTTCTTCATCGACCAAGACGGCAATCGTGCTCACACAAAAGAACTCCCCTTGATTATTGATATGGACGACAAAGAGATCGCCCCCTTCATCTTCGGCTCTGTTACCAAACGCTGGTTTATCTTTGAACACTTTGGCGTTGAGACTTCGTTAGTGTCCAACTTTGTCCTTACGCACGCCGAGTTAGGTGTGTTCGCACGTCTATGAGGACGGTCACCGTATGGGATTCAGCAAAGTGATCCTCACAAAATCGCTGCTCAAGTTTTGGATAGACGACTACGCCAACCTAAAATGTACCCTATGCGGGAGTGACCTCGTGGAGGGTGACGAAGTGGATGGCTACTACCCTTTCCATATCGAATATAACCGCTGCCAATCCTGCAAAGAAAAAGGTCTCAGCTACGAGACTTAAGGCAAAGAAAAAGGGCTCTCTTTCGAGAGCCCTTCTTTGAGTTTAAAACTCGGGCTTGCTTAGTATTTCTTGCCAAGGTTCAGCTTGCGGCGCAATTCCGAACGTTGAGCACGGTCGCTAAGTTCCGAGAAGGAAGCTTGGACTGGCTCTTGTGGTTCGTTGACCGAGCCGAGGGGCAAGGACTTGCGGGACAAACGTTCGCCAATCGGCATGTCCATGTCGTTTAGGCTAGAGGCTTGAGCGTGGGCAACGTTGGTCGCTTGCTCAACCATGCGCTTCGCATGAGCGAAGGCTTCTTTTGGCATCTCAAGGTACTCAGCAGCGCTGTCCATGACTGCGTGGAAGAAAGCGTTGCCGCCGTCTTTGAACGCCGCTTCTACTGCGAGAGCCGGATGGCTGATGCCGTAGCTAGCAAGGACTTTAGCGAATGCCGACTTGAGTGGGTTTGGCTTGTTGGTGTAAACACCTTTGTTCATTGCTTCGGCAGCAACAGTCATCGCTTCCATGAAGTCGCCACGGAGGGTAGCAAGCTTCGCTGTGCGATCACCGCTTACGGAAGCAGCGACATCTTTCTTCATCTTCTCAGCGAAAGCCGAAACGTTTACTGCGTTCGCATAGAAGCGAGCACGGCATCCTTTTAGCATTTCATAGAGGTTGGTGTTCTCGCAGCTTTGTGCAAGAGCCTTGGTGTACTTTTGCTCGTCGCAGAAGTAAGCACGGATGTCTTCCGCGTTGTCTTGGTCGGCGAGGTGGATTTCACCGATTGGCTTACCAGCGGCTTGGATGACGTAGTATTGGCTGTTGCCAGAATCGTCTTCCCAGAATGTGAACGCTAGGGCTTCACGGCTGACCTTTGTTGCCTTGAGTTCGTCAAGACTTTGGAGAACTTCATAGTGCATACCGTCTGCCTCTTCTTTTTCGTCCTCGGCGTCTTGGCAAGTTGGCTCCTCTTTGCCTTCTTCCTCTTCGCCTTGGTCTAGGTTCATGTCATCGGACTGCTCGTCCGCTACGCCTTCTTCGTTCACGCCACCTGGAGGTGTGACCAAATCGTCGGTGAGTTCTGAGCCCTCTGCTTCTGAATCTTCGACGCCCTCAAGAGCTTTATCGAGTTCTTCGGCTGCTTGACTCTCATCTTCGAGTTTTTCCATACCTTCCATCGCTTCTTCGTAAACTTTGTCTTCTTGCTCAGCTTTGGCGAGGAACGCTTCAGCCTTAAGACGTTGCTTAGCAACTTCACGCCAAACAGTGAAGCCTTCAAGAGCAAGCTCTTTGTTCTTCATGTCACGGGCACTACGAACCGCTGCAACAACTTCTTTTTCTACGCCGGTAAGCTTGGTGAAGGCTGTGATAGCAGCTTTCATGTTCTTACGACGTACAGAGCTTTGGATTTCCTTAACGAGACCAGCAGCGACATCTTCTTCCTTTGGCTCTTCTGGAGCAGGAGGAAGCTCGGCATCTTTAGATGCGTCGTCAACAGCGGTTTCGTCCTTAGGCATTTCGCTGTCGTCCATGGACTCAGCTACTTCTTTGTCTGCTTCTTTGACTTCTTCGCCACCTTCAGGTGCCGAGTCAAGTCCGCCGTTTTTCTCTTCTTCTTCAAGAACGTCCATTGCCATCTCAGTGTCGCCAGCTTTGATAAGTGCGGCTACGAGACGTACACGTTCCATTTTCTGTGCTTTTGCTAGAAGTCTCTTGGACTTTCTGAGGTCGCCACGCTTTGCGGCGGAGGCAGCTACTTGGAGGAGACGCTCTTCTTCTGCCGTAGGTGGATCTACGTACAGAACAGGCTTCTCGTCGGCGTCGGCAGCAAGTGGCGGCATTTCTTCAGCAGGCTTCTCGGAAGCTGCTTTGTCTGCCGTTGCTTTGGTCCAAGACGCTTTCGCATCCTTTTCCATTTCTTCTGCCATCGACTTCATCGACATGCACTCTTCAGCTTTGCCCATTTTTTCTGCTTCTTCAGCAGCTTTCATCATGAAGCCAGCTTTCATCATCTTCTCTTTGGATTCGCCGTCCATTGTTTCGGCATCCTTCTGCATCATAGCTGCTTTGCTTTCGCCAGACTCAGGCTCTTTTGGAGCTTCGGACATCTCATCAAGCATTTCTTCAGCAGCACGGACCATCGCTAGGTTACCTTGCTTCTTGAAGAAGTCCTTGATTTCGCCCATGGCTTTCTTCTTATCCATTTTCATTGCGCTCTCTCCCTCTCCATTTGATAGTTGCTTATAGGCTGAAAGATAGGCTTTCGCCTCCTCAGCAAAACCGGCATTAACTAAAAGACTTGCGAACTCGGCTACGGTATCAGGACTTGCTTCTTCAAACTCGTTTCCGTCTAAATCAACTTCGGGAAGCGGGAATTTGAATGCGTCCTCACTCGCAACAACCTTCAAAGCGCCGAGTTGAGCGACTACGTGCTCATCAACTTCGATTTCCTCGTTTGCTTTTTCAGAATTGTACGACTCGACGGCTGCACCAATGCAGTCGTGAGCTAGGTCAGGACGACCTTCATGAACTTTCGTTGCCGCCAAGGCTAAGAACTGGCGAGAGAGCGGGACCGTTTTGGTATCTTCTGCTGCTTCGATCAATTGCTCGATCTCAGCCGCTAATGATCTCTCCCCCTGGTTCTTTAGCCGTGCCAGCTCTAACTTGAGCTTTCTCATACAGGTGTAACTCCTTATGTCACGGCGTTCCTAATGACTACTAATGACAAACTCGTGGGGATACGAGTTAAAATGTATACATAATCTTTGGGATAAATTCCGAAAATGGAAAAACACATCCAGAAGTTATCCCCCTAGATGTGCTCGATGTTGATATTATTGAGTTATTTTATAACTCTGGTTCTTTCAATTTTACTACGAGCTTACCGCCGCACTTGTGGCAGAAGTATTGCTCTCTTCCCTTAAGGTGAGCACCAAAGTTCTGAACGTAGCGTGAGCCACAGCTTTTGCACTCAGTCTCGCTCATACCCTCTTTCAACTTTTCCATCTCGCGCTCAAGTTCGTGGTGCTCAAGCTCTTTAAGAAGCTTCGCAGGCTTGCCAGAGAACGGAGAGAAAGGTTCTAGACCAAGCTCGCTGTAGTAAAGCTTCTGCTCTTCTGCATCTTCGTAAAGACCATAACTGAAGCCTGCGTCAGGAGGAGGACCCCTGTAGAGGTAGATTGGACGGTAAGGCTGATAGTCTACGGGCTTCTGCGCGTAGGGGTAGTAGCCTTCTCCGAGAATCAGTTTCATATCAGTCTAATCCTTCAAGTTTTGAGCTTGCTTACAATGCTGTTTAGAGCCAGTTTCATAGGGTCTACCTTAAATCTGGTTGAGATCTTCTTTCATGTCGAAGATGTGCTCTTTTACAGCGTCCACATCGGTCAAGAAGGTCATTGCAGCAGCATTATCGTTAACAAACTCTTCAAGAGATTCTAACGGCATCCTTACATCTTCGATCATGCTGTCATACTTCTTTTGAAGATCGTCACCAGCATCAGCTCTTACAGCAATGCGACTCTTCTCAAGAAGAGCGATCATGTCAGCCAAATTCTTGGTGACGTTCATGTGGATGTCGGTACTCTCTCCGGCTTTCTTGGCACGCCCGATGTCTTTTTCAAAATCGTTTTTAACCCGTAGCAAATTCTTAGCGGCGTTCTTAAGGCTGTTACCTGTGGCACTACGGCTACGAACTTTTTTACGGCTTTTCTTCTTAGCTGTTACCAGCTCTTTGATAGTAAATGACATGTTAAAAACCGCCCTTCCAAGGATGTTTTCTATTGGTGTCTGCCGTAGTTTTAAGCTCCTTAATGTCTCTAGATAAGTAATCAAGAGATGTTAGGTCAACACCGGCAGCATCGGCAGCTTCCAAAGCCTTTTCAATATCATGCAAATAGCGTTTGTTGCCGACAGACACAGCAACAGCACGGATGAACATGTCAATGGACTGTTTGTTGGCTGCTTCAACCTTCTTCAGATATCTCACTTGCAACCCTCTCCAAGACCTTAGCGAACGTTTCCCGAGCACTGAAGTCAGAGCCGAGAAGATAGACTTGAGCGGCAATCGCCCAATTCTTCCAAGCGGAGGCATCGCCATTGAACGGTGCAGTCGCCGTAATGTCACGGACCCGAAGGTCTTGTGCTTTGATGGCTTCTTGGTTCATGTGAGCGAAGACTTTTACCGGAACCTTGCCACGCTTCCAATTGAGTTCGCTGGCGGCATGTTGCTCGACATCTGCTGTTAGTTTAAGCAGGTCTTTACGAAGACCAAGATGGCAAGCTGAATCAGCCGAAGCGGCGACTTCAGGAGGCTGTACGTTAGCAATGGTCCAATGTTTGTCGTAGGAGAATTTCAGGAGGGCTTTGCCTGCTTCGGCTTCTACGCTGAGGCGAGTGATGTTACCACCGGCTGCCTTAACGTCGTAGTTACCAATTGGGAAAGCAGCTCCCGACGTTCCTTGCAGAAGCGAATCAATTTCAGCTTTCAACCGTTGGAAGAGCATATCGGCGCTTTTGTCAAAAGACGTAAGCAACGATAGAAGCTGCGACTTCGGGTCAACGCCGGACGGAGCAGGTGCGGGATCTGCAACTGGCTCTTCGATGACCGGCTCGTCAACGGGCAAATCTTCCGCAGCCGCTTGATCTTCGGCAGGTGCGACTTCTTGAAGCGCAACAACCGCCAGATGCTTGGCAGTTACGGCGTCGAGGGCACCGTCCCGGACTTTTTGATTCAGCAGACTTAGTATTTTCTGGGCACTTGTTGCCGTAATGGACATAGGTAAATCTCCAAGAGTTCTCTTGTTTGAGAGTTAATCTTGGAGAAGATCTTGGAATTTCGAGGTGTGTCTGCCGGAGGGGAAAATAGATGTCCCGAGGGGACCATTGCTGGCTTCCCTCGGGACAGGTGTTTGTTAGGTTGTCTCCTAGATGGGAAAAGTAGTCCCAACTCCTAGTCCTTTTTATAGAGGTGGACCCTCTCCGTATCTAAGCTCGGGGTTAGCCGAACAAGGACGTGTTTTTTGCGGAGTTGTCGTTCACCGGGTACCTAGCAGGTTTTGTCTCGCTAAGACAAAACCCGGCTGTTGCTAGACACCATAAAACCAACGAGCAGCTTGGGTTTCTTCAAGCTTTAGGGTGCGTGGCGAGCAGTTTTCGAGACTACAAGCCGTTATCCTATCTTTCTTCTCCGAATCCTAAGAGAAACGCCGTGAACTCGATTGATGTTAGGGTCTTGTCTGACCGCAAGGAGCACATTGGTAAAGAAGCGATCTCTACGAACTTTATCCTTGCTTTCACATGCTTTGAAGTTACCCCCGAAGCGCTGCTGCTACATCTCCCTTACCGAAAATTAGACCGCCTTAGCCTAAAATTCTGCTCTCGAAGAGCCGGGATGGTACAGTTTTTCGTCTTGAAGCCGGACGGTTTTTCGATGCTTTACTGCATGGTGAAGAGCACTATCCCACCTTTCGTCGTGGATGCATAAATGCACCCGTGAATGCTACGCCACTATCTAAGGTCTTAATGCTCAGATCATGGTCAGTTACCTAGCCATGAGGGTACTCTAAGTAAACCGCCTTTCGGAGGTGTGTTAGAAAATACCGAGCAACCAGCCGTAAGATGCTATCTTACGTTAAGCAGGGTTTTCTTTGACTTCCAAACCTAAGGAAGGATGCGGATCTTTTTTCTAAGAGAAGCATGATTTTTTTGGTCTATTGCTCCCCGCCCTAAGCTTCGGTTCGACCAGTCCGAAGCGGCGTTCCGTCTTGCGTGAAAACAGTTATGCAGCAGACCAAACGTTCTCGCAAGAGAAAGTTTTGCGGCTCAGACGTTTTTTTTGAAACGCTAGAGCCGCACGGTGTTCATGGCATTGTTGCTAATTTAATCAGGGCGTGAGCAGTTCCCCTGCGAGGACTGCTGTATATTCTTTGAGCTTCTGCTGCATGGTCGGCGAGACTTTTGTCTCACTCCTCCAACTGATGATGACAAGCCCAATCACCTCATGCCTGCGGTTATAGACGCACCGCATAAGAAGGTGTTCGCAGCCATCACGGCGGAAGATGCCCGCGAAGTAGCTATCCTCAGGAAAATCGTCCATAGCCACAGACAGCACACTTTTGTTAATGATCTCGGAAAGCGACGTGTCGAGGTAGCTCACAGGGATGTTGACGATGTCAGTGTCGGTACCGATCGGCGGGCTGATCCCCCTAGAGGTAGCGAAATGAGTCAAAGACATCTTCTGGATGCTGCCACCCGCAACGTAATGATCGCCGTTGTGGAATTGAAACAGCAAAGCGCGGTCAGCTTCATAAGCCGTCTTGATCTCAATCAAAACGTCTTTTATTTTCATATTGTGGTTTATAGCCTGCCGTAAATTCTTGCTCTTACGCCAAGCGGAAAAACGGTGGTAAGCGAAGGCTGACATACCAAGGAAAAAACCTGAGGCTACTTGCCCTACTGCTTGCCATACATCCATCCAATTCATCCGTAACTCCCTACGTTAAAAAATAACGCTGAATTGTAATTGACTAACGGATATCAATGATTTTTGCCTAAGATAATTACTTGATATGATGTCGCATGTGGGGATGCTCTTTAGCATGACAATTGGCACATTTTGTCGTTAAGTTTTCTAAAACGTCATTACCTCCCCTCGATTTGGAGACGATGTGACAAGCATTCAGCTCGACGATCCCGCCAAGTTTTTTTCCGAGTGCCCCACACTCCTGACATTTGTAGCCGTCTCGCCGTTTGCATTGGTCCGAAAGCTCTCGCCAGTCTGTGACGTTTCCATTACAGTATTCAGGAAACTTCCAATCCCAACGTCTGCCTGAAGTTCGTGATGTTTTTCTACGCATAACCATAGATATTAATCTGTAGGAGACACAGTGAAGAGTTACACTGGGATAGGCAGCAGACAGACCCCCGAAGCCTGGTTGCTCTTCTTAGAAAAGCTCTCGGAAAAACTGGCGAAAAAAGACTACTGCTTACGCAGCGGTGGGGCGCAAGGTGCAGACCAAGCGTTCGAGCGCGGTGGAGTTCTGAAGCAGATTTTCCTGCCGTGGGACGGCTTCGAAAACAAAAAGGCAGATGGGCTCACCATCTTCTCTATGAGAGACAGCAACCCGACTGTGTGGACAAAGGCTCAGAAGTTTGCAGAAAGCTTTCACCCTGCTTGGGACAGGCTCACTGAAGGAGCGCGTGCTCTCCACACACGCAACACGATGCAAGTCTTAGGTCCAGACCTCCAAAGTCCCTCTCAGTTTGTAGTCTGCTACTCGCCTGGGCGTGGAGGCACCGAACAGGCACTGCGCATCGCACGCTTTGTAGAGATTCCAATCTTCAACGTCTACGTCGAAGACGACATCCCAAAACTTCTCGACTACTTGAAAGGACTCAAATGAAGAGCCTAGAGTATCAAATCGTGAAAACCTTCTACGAAGGTAAGAAGGCTAAGCGCTCAGGCTTGCCCTACATCAAACACATCGACGACGGTCTAAATATCTTAGACGCCTTAGACGCGAGCGACATCACTAAGAGAGCGTGGTGCCTTCACCCTCTTGTTCAAGCCGATGAAGACTTCGTCACAAACTTGAAGTCGCTTGCGGCATGTAAGCCAATCTCTGTCGCTCTCGCTGTAGAGTACCGTAGAGTCGCCAACAGCTACTTGAGCACGATGCCCTCTATGAAGCCCGTACTCAGTCCCTTGCGTGAAGTCAACCAAATGTTGATAGCAGACAAAGTGCAAAACTATAACGACTTCAAACGATCCAACTCAGAGCATCCCCGCTACAGCGAACTGGTTTCGTACTTCCACGACTGGTATGAAGCGCTCGACCTCACCTTAAAAAACATAGAAGAACTAAGTTCTGTCTGTGAGATTGAGTCTTAAGAGGACGTCATGCACGTAAAGATGAGGATAGAAGCAAAATATACTCTCGCTCACACCCAAGAAGTGACCGCAAGCCCGCAGGCGAAAGACAACCTCGTTCTCCTACACAACACAGGAGCTGAGATGTGTCTAAACGGAACTGTCGTCGGCTACTGCTCACGCAGCGGACACGTAAAAGTTAAGCTGGACAACGGCAAAGTCGTTACCTACTCAAACTTTATTGAAGGGTAGTTTCTACCTGAAATGCTTTATGTAAAGTCGCTGCCCTGCGTCGTAGATCTTCACCCAGCGTAAAGCCTTCGCGTGCTCTCTCTCCGTAAGTCCATCCCCAGCACGGCATTGCCTTCTATTGAAGGTGTTTTCGAAGTCTGTCCAACTCCAACCTTGGACATCCCTGACTTTTTCAAAGCCGACTTTCTCGTAGCCGCTTCCGCTCGCATACCTTAGGTCGCACCAACTAATCAAAAACGGCGTCTTCCGCTCTTTTTCAAGATGAGCAAGTAGCTTGCTGAAGCCTCCGACGACGGTGTGTCCGTTCAAAGAGCACAACCTCGACAACTCCAAGCCTTCTTTATAACGGCGAACCGCCATAAGCATAAGTAGAATGTCGTCTTTGTAAAGACCCCAACATTGCGCATTGCTACCAGCGCCCTGTAAGTGATTGGCGTCGAGAAACTCGCGAGCTTGTTTGAACGGAACTTCTCGCAAAGTTGTCGTGCGAGCATAAACCTTACTATTAAGTCCTAAGACATTATTAACTAGATATTTTACGATCTCGGCGCGGGAGCGTGTCTCATCTTCGCGAATTTGAATCAAACGAAGACCTGCCTCTTCATATTGCAACCGCTTTCTGAAGTGGTAAGCTTTGTCTTTTTGGATAGCTTCTGAGTGCCAGTAAAGCCCGTCGATGTCTAAATAGACTGACTCGCTTAAAGCAAAGTCAGGAAACCTGTTGATGGGTCCTAGACGTTTTTTAAAAGTTCTAAGGTTGAGAGCGACCGCTACAGCTTTTTCTAGCGCGTTGTCTTTTTCTAAACTTAGACCCTCTTCAACACATTGACGCAAGATCTCAAAGCCGTGTCTTTTAAGTATGTACAGACTTGAGGTGTAATACATATCAGGCTTGTGGAGACGTATATAGTCAGAGAGCAGCATTCCGTTAGGGAGAACAGGTGTGTCGCGCTGCTTATGGCTAGAGACACCGTACTTAAGCTGGCAGGTCTGACGCCTCTTAGCCTTAACAAGCTCCGTCGTCAGAGGGTGCCCCCCGTAACGCTCTTGAAACGTATGTCTAACCTTCTCCCTAACTTCTGAAGACTGTGTTGGGTAAGAGACACCTAACTTCTCTTGGTTAGTCTTACAGATCTTCTCTTTCACTTCTTCTGCTTGCAGAACAAAAGCTGTCCCATATTTGAGCAGGCAGGTTTCTTTCTTCTTCTCAAGCAAGAGATCGCTGTGAGCAGCGTTTTCTACCCCGTAACGTGTCAAGTTAGTCTGCTTTGCCTTCTCTCTAACTTCCTCGTTTTGAGAGATGGGGGTTTTGCAGCCGTAAACTGCTAAATTAGTCTGAATCACCTTCTCGCGTACAGCCGCGCTTTGCGCAGGATTTTCTGCACCGTAACGCTCAAGGTTGGTTGCTTTGATTTTATCCCGAACGGCGGCGCTGCCGAAGCAATTCTCGTGACCGTACTTTTCTAAATTGGTCCGCCGACGACGCTCCTGCGAACGCTCTGGATGGGTGTTCTTGTTTTGAATTACATTGAAAGGAGCCGACGACCACTCGCCGTAGTCGCGATCGATGAAAACTAGGGGATGGCGTATGCCTACATACTCTTGATTAGGCGCAATCACTATGAGACCAGGCTCGTAGATGGCGTCGATCTTGTCTTGCAAGTTTTGGAGTGTGTGTTTTTTGTTTCCCACAAGATCATCGGCAAGTTGCCGACCCTTTCGCCTCCATCACACACCAAGTCTCAAGCTTTGGCAACCGTCAAAAATATCATGGGATTCGCCACTTTCTTGGTCCTCAGTACGTATATATAAACTTAATTTTCTTCGCTCCAAAAACACGCACCCACCCATGATTTTTGGCATAGTCGGTTTCAGTTGTTCTAAGCTTACTAGCAAGTCCCCAAAGAGTTCTCTTATGCATAAAGCCGCCGTGCTCTCTATGTTGGTAGTGGTAGTCAGGAGCTGTTTCATGGACAAACTCAAAACCAGACGCCTTGTAGATGGTACCGTCGTGATCCATAGTGGTGTCAGCGAAGGTGATGATCCCACGAACTTCTGGATGAACATTTTTTAACGCAGTGCGACTTTTAGCTAGATGCCATGAAGCAAAATTCTTTTTTTGATATGAGGGGTGGATACAGAAACGAGAAAGCTCCATAATTTCTTTATACTTATACCCCATGCTTAGAGCCGACTCTTTACGAGTAGCATAGGTATACACGGCGAGAGCGATCAACTTACCACCTATATAGGCTCCTATTTTTAAGCCTGGTGCTGCCTTGCTTCGCTCCTTGTAGTGAAAGAGGTGCAGGAACATTACTGCTTCTTTTTCACTGACGTTCTCTGACCTTATCTCAAGATCTTTGAAGTCAAAATCAACCGATTTCATGTCTTCTTTGAAGATTTCGCAAAGCCTTCCTTTTGAATACACATCATCTTCAGTGAGAGTCATAAAACTAGAGTTTGGACGCTGGTTTTTCACCCACGTAGCTTTGCTGGCATCAGTGCGAAGATTGTCCAAGGCACGACCTTCGATATAGAGGGGGTTATGCCATTTGTGACCGTTGAACTCTAGATACAAGTCTTTTGAGGGGATCTTAAAATCAAAAACATAATACCCGTCAATATATTGAGGGATAGCCTCCAGATCTATACTCTTGAAGAAGAAGGCAATTAGGTCTTCCTCTGAAGAAATGGTTTTGTTGAATAGAAGTCGGGGGAGCATTTCTGGGGACTTCATTAAGTCGCTAAACCTCTGCCTCTCCTCCGGCGTCCATCTAGCCATTTGCTTGGCTCTATATTCAGGGTTCTCCCACTGTTTTATTTGATTCTTCGATAGCATCCCTCGATGCTCAGGAGTCGAGACCGTCTTCCTTAAAGACTCTAGACGCTGTGATCGAGATAGCCTTTCCGCTTCTAACCTTTTCTCTCGATTCTTATCCCAGGAGTTTTTCGCGGCTGCACTTTGCTTCTCAAAACTATCTTCTGTGAATCCTGCTCTACGTTTCTTCTGCCATGCAGGATCAGCATTAAGCGCTTTCAAACGGGCGCTTCTTCTAGGGGCATCCTGCTTAGCGATAACAGAAGCTCGCTCTCGATTGCCCTCATCCTTCCAATAAGCCCTTAAAGCCGTAACAGCCGCTTCCGGATCTAAATTGTTTCTAGCCGTGCAACTTTTGCACACGATTTTTTCTTTTCGACATACTTCTGATACGATCATTTCATAGACGTGAGAACACTCCGAATTTGTACATACTACAATGACTTTGTGCTTGCTTCTGGGGGGGTAGGAATAACCAAAAGTCTGTAAGGTTCTATCAGCGGAGAAACCCGGAACCATCTCTAAACGATCTTTATACGATGGTATTTCTCTCCGTTTGCACCCACAACTACGGCAGTAGTAACTGTCTACGCTGTACTTATGTACAGCAACACTAGCCAGCATCGCGTTCTCTTGGGCACAGTCTGTACAAAACAAAACCACCTTAGCATCGCAACGTGCAGGCAGTTCATAGCCAAACCTTTGGAAGGTGCCTTCCTTTGAAAAGGAAGGCACAGACATAATTTTAACGTACACAATCACCTCTACGGAATATTCTACGCCTGAGAATACAGCATATCAGCGATATGTAAACTAAAAATACCAAAGCTGATGCGATTCAGCAGAGACATCCGCGGGAGACTCAACTGAACTAACTTCAAAAAAGTCTACACCCGAACATTGATGAAAACTCAAACGATTTTTATACAAAGTTCCAACTGGGTACTTAAGTGGTTGACTACCGTTGGCAATTGTACCGGTTATAGAATTTACAAAATAAGAAACCCAAGCTCCCATCGAGTAACTACGTCGTTGCCCTCGTTCGATCTGCTTCGCCAGCGTTGCGTCTTTGGTGCGATCATATCCAATAAGAACGTAGATCTTCCAAATGTTGTAGTTTGGAACTTTACGAAGTGAGGCATCAAAGATGACGCCCTTAGCTTCTAAAGGATTTTTGTTGTCGTGGTCAGCGAAAGCACACTTGCCCACGAACGTCTGGTAGACGAAACGACCAAAGCGTGGATCGAAGTAGCTGACTTCTTCGTAAGGAAAGCAGTGGAGGTTTCGGTTAGGGATCTCCACGGTTACGATTGGAATTTCTGTGATTAAATAGTCTTGAATATTTTTTGAAATCTGATAAGTTTCAGAGGCACCTTGCAACCAGTCGTAGTTGACCGACTTTCCTTGAATGGTCATCTTAGCTTTTTTGGCGTCGTTCGCTTCGACCTTACGCAGCGTCTCTTTGTAGACTTCTTTCTTGGGAGAAAAGAAGGTGCTGGCGTAGACAGGCACTCGATATTCGTGGTGTCTATTCTCTAAGATCATTTACTAGCTCCGAAAGGAAAGGGCTTCGACTTAGTTAATCTAGGGTAAAAGCCTTCAATGGAAATATGCCAAAGCCTATAGTGACCTCTGCGACTATTGAACACAGGTTAGAGATCTTGTGTGGTGATCTTATTGTTTTGGCTCCTGACCAAACTTACGTCTCTATGTTGTCTCCTTTAGTCTTCGTAGACAGAGACTACGGTAGCTTCACGACTTCTCCCAACAACGTCCTTAACAAGGGTTGTGTGCATCCTAGTCGGAAGCTAGAGAAGAGGAGGAGAACCAATCTAGAGAAGTACGGAGTTGATAACCTCTTTAAGGACACAGCTAGAATGCAAGAGGCTATGCTAGCTAAGCACGGCGCTACACATCCAAGTCTCAGCAGCAAGCTTTTAGCTGAGAAGAGCGCACGGTGCTTAAAGCAGTACGGCGTTACGAGCACCCTAGCTAGGGCTGACATAAAAGAGAAGATCGACAAGACGAACCTTGAGCGTTATGGGGGAAGCCCCTTGGTTTCCCCTTTAATCAGAGAAAAAGTAAAAGCAACTCTCTTAGAGCGCTTCGGCGTAGACAACGCTTTGAAGTCGGACAAGATCAAAGAGAAGGTCAAAGCCACTAATATAGAGCGTTATGGGGGTAACGCCCCTATCTCTGACGAAAGAGTTGCAGGCAAGATGCGTGTGACGCTCACTGAGCTATACGGCGAAAACTACAAAGAGGTCGTCAGTGATCTCAGCAGGAAGGCAGTCTTGGAGAAGTACGGCGTAGAGACTGTGTTCTCCCTACCTGAAATTCAAGAGAAGATCACTGCGAGCAACCTTGTGAAGTACGGCGTTGAGCATCCTTTACAAAATGGTGACATCTTAAAAAAGATGACTGACACCAACTTAAAGCGCCACGGCGTCAAGTTCATAGGTGAGAAGACGTTTGTGGATGGCAGTCTTGAGCGGGAGAAAATCAGAAAAACTTGTGAGGAGAGGTATGGTTACAAATTCGTATTGCTCACAAACGGGCTCTATCTAGGTGCTTATCTAAAGCTTCATAAGAGAACCGACTTGAACTACACCAGTTGCAAGTACGTCTTTCTTACTTACGGCTTCGAGGCTCTAAGGGAGTATGTAGAAGAAGGGAAAGATTTCGGATCTATTACGTCGCTTGAGCGACAAGCCTCCAAACTGTTAGGACTCGAACCCTGTTTCAAGGTTCTGAAAAATAGGAAGAGACCAGATTTCGAATTGAGACCAGATCTCTATCTAGATATAGACGGTCTTTTCTGGCATTCAAGTTATGTTTTAAAGGACCCCTACCATCACTTCAACAAGCGTCTTAAGTACGAAGAAAGCGGGCTTAGGCTCCTACAGATAAGAGACAACGAGCTTGTGCTCAAACCTGGCATCGTCAAATCTCTTACAGAGAACGCCTTAGGTAGAAGTGAGAAAATATATGGGAGGCAATGCACTGTAGCAGATGTCTCTTGGGGGGATGCTTCCCGCTTTCTAACCGACAACCACCTCCAAGGAGTCGGACCTCCTTCAACCTCCGTAGGTCTTTACCACGGAGGCAATTTGGTGATGTTGATAGCGGTTAGAAAGAAAAAAGAAGGGGTCGAGATTGCACGCCTCTGTAGCCTCAACGGCAAGATTGTAGTTGGAGGCTTTAGCCGTCTTCTAGCTGTTGTCAAAAAAAGGTGGAACCCTGCCTTCGTTGAGAGTTGGTGTGACCTCAGATATGCAACAGGGAAAGGGTACGAAAAAGTAGGCTTTGCGAAAGTTAAAGACATCTTGAGCTGGTCTTGGACAGACTTTCAAGAAGTCTACAACAGACTCCGCTGTAGAGCTAATATGGATGATAGAGCACTAGCAGAAGCAGAACACGCCGCAGATCTGGGGTGGGTGAAGATCTACGACGCAGGGCAAAGGCTCTACCGTTTGAACGTCAGTTTGGAGGCTTAGATGAAGGTCGAGTTGATCGGTGATCGCTATTTCTTCTGGTGCCCAGGCTGCGACGAAAACCACGCTCCGAGCACATCGTGGACGTTCAACGGAGACTTTGAGAAGCCTACGTTCAGCCCGAGTATCTTAGTCAGGGCTCCTGATCCTGACAACCCAGGGAAATACGTTAGCATCTGTCACAGCTTTGTCAAAGATGGGCAGATCCAGTTCTTGAACGATTGCACGCACAAACTCGCAGGGCAGACCGTTGACCTACCTGAGTACGAATGAAAAATAGTATAAATAAGTCAGGTACTTGAGCTGCATAAGCTAAAGCTTCTTCTTAAACTGACGAAGAGTTGGTATAAGTCAGCACAAAGGGAATCAAGAGGAACTAAGGCACGGTCCTCCACACAAAGGGCAACAAATGAAAATCATCTCACACTCGAACTACGTCGATATCGTCACCTACCACCGCACTTTTTCGCGGACGGAAGATAGGTTCACGGGCGGCTTTTCTTTCGATTGTGACAAAGAAGGCAACGTCGATGTTGCTAAGCTGCAACCGTGCGCCTTAAACAGTTGGACTCAGTGTTTGTCTGGCAGCGTCGATGGCGAGACCCTGTATGATCTCGGCATCGAGACGCATACTAGCCACAGGCGTGTTGCAGCAGTTGGCAAGTGCGAGTGCAAGCTCCACGTCGTGCTGTCGAACTTCACGAACACTTGCGACTGTGGACGAGACTACAACTCCGGAGGTCAGCTTCTTGCGGCGAGAGAGCAGTGGGGAGAAGAGACTGGCGAACATTGGACGGAGTGCTACTAGATCAAGCATCCCCTGTCACCAAGAAGGTCTCGCTACAGCCGTCACACTCCAGCTCGTAGGCGTCTTCACCGTGGGGGATGGACGACTCGGAGACCGAGTAGTCAGATTCGAGAAGAATAGTTTTCCCGCAATGTGGGCACTCGACGTAGAGACCAGGCTCAACCCAGGGGCAGGCTTTTTTGAGATCAGTCATTGACGCATTCCTCATACCTTCAGTTTTTCTTTTATCTCGACAAAAGTGTCTATTGATAGACGGTTGAGATCTCGTATCAATGCCTGCATCTTCTGCAACCATTGGACGAGTTCTATACTTGAAGTCAAGTTCTCCCTCTCCTTAGCAAGCGCATTCAATGTTTCGCCGTGCTTTCTCCAAGAGGGTGAATGAGCTTTCTTTGTTCTTTCTTGCTTTAAAGTCTCTTTCTTTTTCTCCAAGCCAACGCAGCCACACGATTTCGTATGCCCCTCGACGAGGGACTGCGCCCTTACGAGAGATTCGGTCCCGCAATCACACCTACATAGCCATACCCTCGTCTCGTCACCCCTAGTTACAGGCATGATCGCTACAAGACTTCCAAAGCGTCTCTCGGAAAGGTCGATGCCATTACGGCACCCACAGCTCCTAGAGCGACCGGACGTTAGACTGTATTGATAGACATTTTTGGTGTTCCCGCAGACGCACTTACACCGCCAGAGCTTCTTACGGGTACCTGGATGGTATCCGGCATAAGAAAGAACCACCCAATGGTTAAAAATTTTATTGGTTAAGTCACTCATTTTGACTGTGGCTACTAAGATTAAAACTACAGGTAGAACGAAAGCCACTTTGCTTTCTTCTAACTCTAATATGAAAACTGGTACTTTAAAAGGAGAAAACGAAATGGCTACAGACATCAAGCGTACATGGGGATCTCATGTAGACGCCGAGCCTCTTGCAACAGGCTCGTCGGTTAGTGAAGAAGGACAGTGTTTAGTTGCTCTTCTTGAAGGTGGCGTTGAGAAGGTTAAGCCTTCTTCGGCAGCAGCCGGTGAAACCTTCGCAGGTTTCGCAATCTTCCGTCAGAAGGATTTTTCGACCCGTCCGTTGGTCGAAGCAATTGTTGTTCCATCGGCAGCACCTTACGAAGTTGAGCTTTCCAGCAAGCTTCTCATCGTTGGTCAAGTCCGTGTTCACGACAGTCTTGCTAACACCGACCTCACCGTCGTTGCTGGCGCACCAGTAGCAGGCGAAGCACAAGTTGACCACGCCAATGGCAAAGTCACTTTCAACGCAGCCGAAGCCGGACGTAAGATGGCAGTATACTACCGCCACAACCTTACCGTTCTTCAGTCCAAGGCACTTTACTACGAAGCGCCAACGAACTATCCTGACCCTAACTACTTCGCATCTGTTGGCGTCATGAAGGGCAAAGGTCGTATTTACACGGCTTACTACGACGAGTCGATCAATTGGGAAACAGCCGGACTTGTTATCAAGTGCGGTGCTGATGGTCTCATCACCGCAGGCGGTCTTGGCGCTGCGATCCCAGGAGCCCGTGTTGTGAAAGCACCATCGGCAACAGACGCTCACCTAGGAATTGAGTTCAACGCTTAATCCTTTAAGCTGTTTGTCCTCGAAAGAGGCTCTCTTCGGAGAGCCTCTTTTTTGCTTGTAGTCAGATTCAACTTAAACCCGTTGTTCTAAAACAACCACGATGAGACGACTGTAGAGGTTTTAGCTATGGCTACGAAAATTCTAGGTTTTGACGATATCACAGGCAGGATGAAACGCACCTCGTTGGTCTTACCTGCTTTAGCCGGTGGTGCTAATACGATCCTACGCAACGACGGCAGTGAAGGTTTGACGTGGGTAGCTTTCCCCACATTGCAAAGTGTGTACGATGCTGACGTAGATGGTTCAAATGCTCTCATCACAACAACCGCCACAGACGGATCAGTTGTTATCGCCGGAACTGAAAGTCTTCAAGTCACAGCTAACAGTGGTTTGGACGTAAACCCTGCCACTCCCGGTTCTGCTGATGTCTTAGACATTATTAATACGGGAACAGGTGCAGCATTAGACGTAGACCTTACAAACGCCTCCAACAATACGGACGGTATTAGCGTCGATCACGCAGGTTCCGGCGCGGGCTTCAACGGACTTAATGTCACACTAAGCAGCATTTTTGGCTCTGGTAACGGAGTAAAAGTCACACATGCAGGTACGGGTTACGGTCTTTACGTAACGTCGGCAGGTGGCGGCTTGCGTTTAGCCGGTGCAAGTTCTTCACGTATTGATTTCGTTGGTACCGTCAGCGGTACATTAGGAATTAGAGTTCCTTCAGCGATTACGTCCCACAACTGGACATTACCAGCTACTCAAGGCGGTGCTAGCACCATTTTGACCAACGACGGTTCGGGAAACCTAAGTTGGAGTCCTGCAAGTAGTACGCTTCAAGATGCCTACAACAATGACGCTAACGGCAGCGATGCACTAATCACCACCAACGCTACAGACGGCTCGGTGACTATTGCAGGTACGGAAAGCTTGAAGATCTCGGCGACAAACGGAATTGACCTAACGACGACTAAGATCACGACGACGACCGTCAACGGCGGTGTCTTCATTGTTCCGAACGGAACTGGTACCTTCCAACTGAGCATAACCGGAAACACTAGAGGTACGAACGCTGTTGACCTCCAAATGGTCCGAACGGTAGTCACTAGAGTTGCTTCAGGAGTTCAATCCTTTCTTGGAGCCGGACAAGAAAATACAGCAAGTGGTGATCAGTCTGCGGTTGTGATGGGCATCCAAAACACTGCGAGTGGACAAGGTGCCGCCATTCTAACCGGTAACTTGAATAGTGCGAGCGGGCAGTACGCCTTCATCGGCGGTGGTGCAAGCAACCAATCCCTTGGTGCGACCGGTGGTATCGGTGCGGGCTCTAGTAACCAAATTCAATCGTCTTCCTTTGACTCTTTCGTTGGTGGCGGTACAAGTAACGTCATCACCAACACAGGTGACCAAGCGTTCATCGGTGGTGGGTCTGGAAACCAGCTTACGGGCACCGGTAACGACAATGCTATTGTCGGCGGTGACAGTAACACCATCAGCGGTGGAACAAGCAGCGTTATCGGCGGTGGTGGATCTAACACCATCTCTGGCTCAATTTTACGCTCAGTAATCGCTGGTGGTCACGTCAACTCTACCACCGCTACGAACACTTCGATTGGTGGTGGTCAAGAAAACGCTACCACTGCCAACTATGCGGTAATTCCCGGTGGTCGCCGGAATGCTGCTGCTCACATAGCTGCTATCGTAATGGGTGGTGGTGCGAGGTCAACTGCGGATTACGACTTAGTAGTTGGCGGCGATACCAACTTTAACCCGAGCACTACTGAGAAGGTTCACTTCCGAGTAGCTGGTGATAATGCTGACGTTCACGTTGGACGGCAAATCAACCAATCCGCTGTGGCGGGTGCTTCTAACCGTCTTTCTCTACATACGATTTTAGCGAGCCAACAAGCACGCGCTACAAGCCTTAAAGCGCACGCCGCTTTGACTGCTTCGTATGATATCACTTTACCAAATGCTCAAGGTGCTGCCCAAACAACCTTAGTAAACGACGGTTCCGGTAACTTAAGCTGGGCAATTGCTACGCCGCAGGTAGCATTCAAAACAGCAAACTACACCGCCGTAGCTAACGACTTCCTTGGAGCTGACACCGCTTTAGGCACCTTCACTATTACGTTGCCTGCCTCCCCTTCGGCAGGACAACAAATTCGCATCTTCGACGCCGGAGGCGAGTTTGCGACTAACAACCTCACAATTGGACGCAACGGCAACAACATTGCAGGTCTAGCAAGCGATTTGATTCTAGACCAAAGTGATATTGATCTCCTTCTCGTTTACTACAACGGAACTAGGGGTTGGGTTGCAATGACGGGCACATTCACAAATTAAAGGATAGCAGCCAATGAGGATGGTTAGACACCGTTACAAGATCGTCTTAGGCGCTCCTGCTTCGACGTATACTAAGATGTTCGAGAACTACAGTAAGCTGTCATCAGACAATCCTCAGAAAGAGGCTATTGACTCCTACATTGAGTGGGCTCGTAAAACACTTAAGCGAGACGACCGTATCGTTTGGTATCTGCGTCAAGTACGTCCTCAATACTCTGCCAAGCATAAAAACGATAAAGCGCCGAGACTGGATTATTCAACAACGAAAAAGCTAGAACATTACATGGGGCTCATCACGCAGCAGAAGTATCATCTTCTCGACCGTGTACCGTTTAAAGCAGACGAATCCTTTGCAGACCTTGACAGAAAGCTCAGTGCCGTAGAAAAGCAAGAAGCTGAAGCCAAGCGAAAAAAGAATGCTGCTTTGGAAAAAGCCCCTACGTTCTTAAAGGTTGCCAACGGCTGGGAATGGCAGTTTTTGGATCGCAAGACCTGTAAAAAGGAGGGTGATGCCATGGAACACTGCGGTAACGCCGCAGCAAAGGCAGGAGATCGTATCCTCTCTCTAAGAGAGCCCGTAAAAAATGGTTGGATACCGCACCTTACTTTCATCTGGAATAAAGATGGGGCAATTGGTGAAAGCAAAGGCAGGGCAAACTCTAAGCCCTCTTCGAAGTACCACCCCTACATCTTGCCGCTCCTTGAAGACAAACGTATTACCGGTCTAAGAGGTGGTGGTCACAAACCAGAGAATAACTTTAAGATTGCAGATCTAGATGAGGGGCAACGGGAGGAGCTAAAAAAGAAAAGACCTGATATTGTTGTAGACCAAATCCCCGAAGCTAAACTTGAAGAGATCGCAGAGATGATTCGCCATGAAGACGAAGGGATGGCGAGATATTACACTGAAGACTACGAAGCACACTTCGAGCGAGACCAATTAGAAGAGCGATATTTAGAGAAAAGCACCCAAAAAGTTTTAGAGGAGTACAAAGAAGCACTCAAACTTGCCGGTAAGAAATACAATGTTAAAGACGTACTCGACCAAGCTACTGACATCAAATATCACTCAAATGAGTACAAGTCTTTTGACAATACGCTTGCTTTCGATAGCGTGAATGACCAAGAGGTCGATCTTAGCGACGATGTTGTCGAAGCTATAGAAGAGCTATCGGACGAGGACAAAGAGCGGCTAAATGAAATGTTAAGAATGGAAGATTTCCTCCTGCACCTTGAAAGAAATACCATTACTCTCAGTTGCAGCGGTGGCTGGTTTTTAGTTCTCGAAGAAGAAAAGCTTCAAGATATGGTCGTCGATGTTCTTAACGACTTAGACGATGATGTCGTAATTCCCGATGAGCTAAACGAAAGATATCCGCTTGTAGAAGTCCAAAAGGATCTACCTGCCGTAAGAGTACCCGAAGACCGTCAAAGTGCGTAATGTTTGTCCTTGAGGAAAAGCTCGTGGGTTTTGTCTCCAAAATAAAAGCTAAATATTCAGTGCAAGCTACTAGCTCATCACTTTGGTATCACTTGACGGACAACGAAAAATTCAAGCTCGACCCGACTTTTGCACCGGAAGACAACAGTATAGCAATTGAAGACCGCTCCGGCAGACCAGGAATTTACATTACGGCAGATGTGGAGAAATGGGTCAATGGACATGGTTATTGGCGTCCGTTCGTCGTGGAGTTCAAGGTTGATCCCTCAGTGAAGGACGCTCCTGGCGTTCACGGGAGATGGGGAGGGGAAATGTTTGTTCCTGCTTCTGCTTATGAGAAGCTAGACATTCTAAGAGTCATCCCTATTGACGCCTATGCCAGAGAACAATTCTCAATGTATGGTTGGATTGAGGGAGAGCTTAAGGAAGAGTTCGATACGGGTAAGCAAATCACTAACCAACATGCTAGGTTTCCTAATTACAAATATGATGGACCAGATGTCCGGTCCATGCCGTCAGCAGAAGTAACCCGGCTTAAGAAGCAGTTGAAGAAGGTAAAAGGCTAAAGCTTGCTGACTTCGGCGATCTTAGTAATCATTTTAGCATCCGGCAAAGCTCTGTGATGTGTGCCTTCAAATTCCAAATTGTGGATCTTTAAAGCTTTGGCAACTCCGCAAGGCTTCTTTCCCCTCTTCTCCGCATGTTCAGTTTTGAGGTTACGGTGGATACCCATCGGATACTCGATGCCGTGGTAGGCACAGTCTTTCTTAAGCTGATTCATGTCGAAGTTCCCCCAAGAGCAAAAGTGCATCCTCCTTAAAGGTTTCCCAAACTTTTTAATAGCGAAGGCTTCGAGCTGTTGCATAGCTTCGGGGAAGGAGAGACCTCGATTTACTTCTTGCTGCGTGATCGTTGTAAGCTCGGTGCAGAAGTCGGAGAGGATAGGGCACACGACAGGCTTTACGAGGGCTTCCCAAGTAGCAAGCGGCTTAAAGGAATCGTCTGTGAAGACGGCTCCTATTTCTATAGTTTCCATTTTGTCTCGAAACGATTGGTCGTTGGAACATGTCGCTTCGAGGTCGATTACTACTTTCATGGATTCCTTTCATAGGGCGGTTGACCACCCCCAAGGAATGCCGCAACTGACGCACTTCAATACGCCTGCGGCACCGCCTTCGAGGCGAAATGGTTGGCAGTCACATTTGGTAAGCTTTTTAGCCATATCAATAAGCTCTGCATCTATGTCTCTACAATGAGAACAAACCGACACCGAGTAGGAGTCGGAGAGGACTCCCGTATCTCGGCACGATCTGCATTTATATTTTGGAAATAACTTCCGCCAAAAATTCACGAGCCATCGTCTTTCAAAAAAGCGTTCAACCAGCCCCTAAGCACGGCGGCATTTTCTCGGTCGAGACGTATATGATAATGGGTGTCGGTCTCTCCCATATACGGTGTGTAAAAGAGCACGGGGAAACGTTCAGCTTTATTGTTGGGGTCTGTGTCGTAGTCCCAATTGATACTGAGGTTGTCCGACTTCGTGTCTCTAATGGCGGTGCTACCGTAACGATCCTCGTAAATATGATATATTAGCACTAGTTTTAATGCCAGCTTATATCCCCACGGCTAAAGCAGGGGGTTTTACGCTGAGTTTCGATAAGCCATCGTTCATTCCTTAGGGAAAATGTAAGGCAAAGAGAAACCTGCCGCTGCTGCGTGCCCACCTCCGCCGTATGTTTTCGCAAATGCCCCTACGTCGAAGTCCCCACGAGATCTTAAGCTGTAGATGAATTTCTCGTCGTTGCCCATGAAAAAAGAAATAGCGAAGGGTGCTTCAGGATTCAGCTCAAGGACGTGGTTCAAAGTTTCCGAGATCAGAGAGGTGCTGTTTAAAAAGGGCACCTTATGACCTTGGATCGTTCTCCAACCGATTTTTTTAGCTGACGACTGTGCCCGCTCTTGCTGATAGGCAAGAATGGCTTCGCCTTTGGTTACGACATCGCCGTAGTTGGCTTCTAGTTCGTTGCAGAACTTGTCCCATTCGGAAAACTTGAACTTCAAAAGGGAAGCTGCGGCTAGGATCTCTTTCGTATGGGGAATAACAAACCGCCAAAGGTCTCTGTCTTCGACGGCGAGGACGAACTTAGGGATAGGTGTATCAGGATGGAAATGTTCCCACGCCAGTCTTGCTCCGCTTTTACCCATGTCAAACTTTGCACAGGAAAGTCCTCTTAGGTCTTCTTCGGCTGTTTTATGATGGTCTAAGACGAGGACTTCGTGCCCTTGTGCTTCAAGGGTGAGAAGCGCGTCCCTTTGCAGGGAGAAGTCGAGGACGTAAATTTTCGCCGTAGCTGAGAGGTCTAGCCTGTCGAGGCTTCGATCAGTGTAGTGCATGGGAAAGTATTGGGCTGTATCTCCGAGCACTTTCCAAGCTGCGTAAGCCGCCGTGAAACCGTCGTTACATGATGCGTGGTAAATTACGTATGTTTTCAAGAAAAGCTCCTGTTAGAAATTATCGAAACTCAGCGTAAAACCCTAGCTTTAACCGTGGGGATATAAACCCCTAAGATTGTACCGTAAGCCCGCCAACAACACACCTTATAATCGGCATCTAACTTGGAAACTTGAGCAGCCAACCGCAAGCCCCCTAGGAGGGAAGGGACTCCTATCCAATACGTTTGTTCTGGGAAGTCCCAGAGGTACAAACCCATCGCCCGAAAACCGCCGAAAGTTCGGAAGCCCCCAAGGGAGGGGGGAAGGGGAGGAAGGGGG